>ENA-OQDM01000213-OQDM01000213.1-human-gut-metagenome-genome-assembly--contig:-NODE-213-length-38645-cov-3.334571_pt1 | contig 38645 bp, 47 predicted proteins | sample MGYA00242772_ERZ504605 | MGnify/ENA primary metagenome ERZ504605 (study PRJEB26092, sample SAMD00036348) | human gut metagenome | host: Homo sapiens | study: EMG produced TPA metagenomics assembly of... | reverse complement strand
TTTAATACTCCTATTATATAAATAACTCTTGATCTTAAGGAAAGACAAAAAACAAACAACTTAAAAATGCGCGATTAGCTCAGCCTGGCAGAGCACCTGACTCTTAATCAGGGTGTCCAGGGTTCGAACCCCTGATCGCGCACTCGCAAAGCTTATTTTGATTGAATCAAATGGCAAAAGAACTCTTGACGAACAATGTGATTCGTTGGGGGTTTTTTTATTATATAAAATGCAAATAATTATAGAAAGAAACCATAGGGGGAAATATGGAGAAAGTATATGAGTATGCAGCCGCGGTTCTGGCAGAGATCAAACGCGCGATTGCGGGGAAGGATGCCTGTATTACCAAAGCTTTTGCTACAATTCTTGCGGGAGGGCATATTCTGATTGAGGATGTGCCGGGAGTGGGAAAGACAACACTTGCCATCGCCTTTTCGCGCGTCATGGGACTTTTGGATCACCGTGTACAGTTTACACCGGACGTGCTTCCGGCAGATATTGTAGGATTTAACATGTACCAGAAAGAGACGGGACAGTTTGTGTACCATCCGGGAACGATCATGTGTAATCTGTTTCTTGCGGATGAGATCAACCGGACTTCGCCAAAGACACAGTCCGCGCTTCTTGAGGTGATGGAGGAGGGCAAAGTAACGGTGGATGGTGTGAGCCGAAAAGTGCCGCAGCCGTTTGTTGTCATTGCAACACAGAATCCCAAAGGCAGTGCGGGAACGCAGCTTCTTCCGGAATCACAGCTGGATCGGTTCATGACCTGCATGAGCATGGGGTACCCGGATCTGCAGAGTGAGATGGAAATTGCCCAGGGAAAAACGATGACGAAAGCGGAGGATCTGCAGCCGGTTCTTCTTCCAGAGCAGCTGTGGGAGATGCAGCAGTATGTGGAACAGATTTATGTGCATGATAATGTTGCAAAATATATCGTACAGCTGATGGAGGCTACCAGAAAAAATGCTTACATTGAGCTGGGGGTAAGTCCCCGTGGCACGATCGCATGCGTGCGGCTGGCAAAAGCATGGGCATTTTTGCAGGGAAGAAATTATGTGATTCCGGATGATGTGACGGATATTTTTGCGGATGTGGCAAAACACCGTATTGTGCTCAACACAAAGGCACGGATCGGACATGTGACAGTCGATGCCACCCTGCAGGAAATTCTGTCGGATGTGGACAAACCAACAACATACAAAAGACTTAGGGGATAAACGTGGGCAGTTTTCTGATTGGAACAGGGGTGACGCTTGTCACATTTTATATAGCGCTGATCTATGGAAGCATTGCGATTGGGCTGATTGGGTTTGCGGAACTGGTACTGATGCTGCTTGCATGTTTGTATCTGCTGATTTATTGCAGACATATCACGGCAGATATCAGGATTCCGCTTACCGTGGCGGAAAAAGGGAAAAAAGTTACGGTACAGCTTACCGTGGATCAGACCATGTTGTTTCCGGCAGCAAAAGTGCGTTACCGTGTGCGCTGTAGAAATACATTTGCCGGGTATGCCAGAAATTTCTGGTGGAACGGTGCCGGACTGATGCGCGGAATGCAGTGCATGGAAAAGCGTGTCGTGCTTTCTCATGTGGGAAGTTATGAGTATGAGCTTGTAAAAGTACGGATTTATGATCTGACCGGTCTGTTTTATGTGCATAAAAAAATAAAGAGATTTGCAGATATACAGGTGCTGCCGGAACTGGATGCTGTGGCAGTACAGGTGTCGGAGCGGGTACGCAGATATTTCGGAGAAGCGGAAAGCTACGATGATTTTCAGCCGGGAACAGATGTCAGCCAGATCTTTGATGTGCGGGAATATCGTCCGGGGGATCGCCTGCAGCGCATACACTGGAAACTCTCCGCCAAATCGGACGGGCTTCTGGTGCGGGAGGACAGTCAGCCGCTTGCCTGTGCGGTGGTATTTTTGCTGGACATGCTGCCACAGATGGCAGGAAAAGGCCGGCATATGAGGCGCAGCAGGGAAGCCTATGCGGAAACCTTTCTCACAATTGCGGCAGATCTGGTGTATTCGATGATGGATGCAGGCTGCCCGCATTATGTGGCATGGCAGGAGGAAACAGAAATCAAACGGTTGCGCGTCGAGGATGAGGAAAGCGTGTATCTGTTTTTGATGCAGTTTATGGAATGTCAGAAGGAAACGGCCGGTTTACTGCGACAGAGATATGAGCAGCAGTATCGCTGCGAGCACCCGGTACACAGGCTGGAACTGACACCGGAGCTTTTTCTTGTGCTGGATGGACAGACACTTGCGGATTTTGGTGGAGATAACTGGAGACAGAAGCTGGAAGAAATGGAGCTGGTATTGTGAACAGGAAGGACAGGAGAGGGAATAAAACCACATATTTGTCTGGCAATACCGGTATCCGGCTGATCTGTGAGGCGGTTGCTGTGGAACTGCTGTTTTATGCAATGCTTGCGATTTTCCGGAGTGCATTCGGATGGCAGCTGCCGATCCGTGCGCTTGGTAAACTGCAGGTGGCCATGCTGGTAAGTCTTGTGCTGTTTATCGTGGGAGTTCCTGTGACCGGAAAATATCAGAGGGTCTGCAAGGTTGTGCTTGAAATCGGATATCCGGCGGCACTCGTACTGTTTGGAATTTTTCACCGGAGAAAACTGACAGAGAGCGGAAAAATGCTGTTTCAGGCATATCTGTCATATTGGAATAAACAGTATGGAACAAATTATATGACCGGGGCCGGGACGGAGATGCGGTATACTTATATGCTGGCGTTTTTATTGGCAGTTGTTGTGCTGTTAAGTCTGATGTTTCGATATGTGACCGGTGTGCGGCTGGTTTTGCTGCTTCCGGATATAACAGCGTTGTCGGTTGCTCTTCTGGTCAATGCCAGACTGGGCTGGAGTGGAATTGCACTCTTTTTCGTGGGAACCGTGCTGGTGTCTGCGGCACCATGGACGCACATGGATGTAAGGGTGTCTGACGGTCGTACCCATGTATGGATGCAGCTACTGTCCTATGCTGCAGCCGGTGTGTTTGCCGTGATTCTTGTCTCGGTGAGCAGCTATGCGTTTTCCGGTGTGGCAAAGCAGATTCCGAAAAAGTCACCGAAGTTTTATGCGTTTCAGAGACAGGTGGAAGAACGTGTGAAAAACCTGACGTTTTCGGGGATAACTTTGCAGGGATCGCGGGAACATGTGGATAATACAACACCGGACTATACTGGAAAAACCGTATTTTCGATAGAAGCATCGAAAGCCCCGGCGGGCAAACTGTATCTGAAATCATTTGCCAGTGGCACATATCAGAACGGTACATGGGTAAATGAAGGGAAAACGTTTGCGCACGAAGTGGATAAGGCGGGATACCATCGCAGTGATGTTGCAATGTTAATGCAGCAGAATGCCGGTGAACTTGTAAAATACATCCGTTCGAGTGAGCTGGAAGAGGGTGAAACACAGACGGTTTCGTATCAGATTTCCTATCGGGCACTGGGGTTAAAAAACGCGTATATGCCTTATTTTTCAGATTTGCAGACAGCCGGTGGGAAGGTCTGGCTCAGGGATGATACGGTGGTACGTAAAAAGAGGGCAACGGGAAAGGTTTCTTTTGAGGGACTGGATGAAAATACGGATCTGCGCGATGTTTTTGACAGGTTTTGTATGGTCCACGAAGAAACAGATACGGATCTGCAGCAATGGTATGATGCCTATGCTGACAGCAGATACCGTAAATTTGCCACGGATGTTCCGGCAGTGGGAGATTTTATTACACGAAGGCTGGCTCTGGAAAGTATCGGATATGGCGTGTATGAGGAAAACGGCACCTATGTGGCGGATCAGATGGAAACAGGCGGGTTATACGATGAGGATTGGCTGGCAGATACGGATGGAAACAATTCCGGACGGGCAGAAAGACAGATAACTACCAACAACATCCGGCAGAATCTTGCGACACAGGTTGCCAACTGGCTGGGGAACGAAAATACCTATAACTTATATCTGAATCACATCCCACAGGGGAAAGATACCATTGCTTATTTTCTGGAAACCGGACATGAGGGATATTGTATGCATTTTGCCAGCGCGGGTGCGCTGATTTTACAAAGTCTGGGAGTTCCGGCGCGTTATGCATCGGGATATGTGGTGGAACCATCGGCATTTCATAAAGAAAAGAAAGGCTATCAGGCAGATGTGCCGGACTACAATGCGCATGCATGGGTGGAAATTTATCTGGAAAATATCGGATGGGTGCCGGTGGAAATGACTCCGGGCTATACGAATGACAGTGCAAAGCTGCCGACGACTCCGGAATTGCGCGATACGTGGAAACAGCGGCATGAAGAGCACAAAGATGCGGCGGAGCAGAATCCGCAGACGCAAATGCAGACGAAAAACGAATCGCCGTCAGAAACACAGATGGAAACACAGCAGCAGACAGAAAGTCAGATGACGGAGAAGGAGACAAAGCGGCCGGTAAAAAATAATGGGAAAAAGAACCACATGCGAGATCTGCAAGTGTTTTTTGCGGTGTGTCTGACATTGGCTGCCGCGGTTCTGGTGCTGGTACTTGTGGCAAAATGGATGCGTATTTACCGGGAACAATTGCTTATGGAGTTGCGCAACCGGCAGAATCGTCATGCGGTATACCGGATCAACCGGCGGATTTACCGGGGATTACATCAGCGAAGTTTGGCATGAAGACCGATGCGGACTATTTGGAAAAGCTGATGACAACCTATCCGTCCGTTCCGGCGGAGGATTGGAAGAAGTATCTGTGCATTGTGCAGAAAGCGGTCTTTTCCGAAGAAGAGATTTCACAGGAAGAAGCACGGTTTTGTTATCGGCTGTACCGGAAGTACAGAAACCGGCGGATTTTGGGAAAGTAGGATAACGGAAAAACCGCCTCCTTAGCGGGAGGCGATCAGTTTACATATCGGGTTGCCCTTAGAAGAAAATTTTTCTTCGTATTCGGTCATGATATTTCCTTCATTCATGGATGGATCATGGTGCAGGTCACGGGTGGAGGCATTAAGATGCCAGCGGTCGGAAGTTTCGATTTCCTCGAGAGAAAACGTAAACAGGTCCTGATTGTCTGTTTTAAATTCCAGCCGTCCGTCGGCTGCAAGAAACTGGTCATAGCGGTCTAAAAATTCATGGGAAGTCAGTCGGCGTCTGGCATGGCGGTCCTTTGGCCACGGGTCGGAAAAATTCAGATAGATCCGGTCAACTTCTTCCGGTGCAAAAATTTCCGGAAGTTTTGCGGCGTCTTCACACAGAAAATGAACATTTGGAAGCTGCAGGGTATCCATTTTCTGGACTGCGCGCAGCAGTACACTGGTGTAACGTTCGATGCCGATATAATTGATTTCGGGATGTAACGCAGCAAGATCCATCAGAAATCTGCCTTTTCCCATGCCGATTTCGATATGGATCGGATGGTCATTTTCAAAAAAGGCATGCCATTGTCCGCGGTGTTCTGCCGCATTCTGTATACAATATGGGCTGGCTGCCACAGCTTCATTGGCACCCGGTATATTTCTTAGTCTCATGGTAGTTTCTCCTTGGAAAAGATAAATTCAGTTTTGCTAACTGTAAGAATACTATTACTATATACAAATTTCGTCCGTTCGGCAAATAAAAATTGAACGATTATGGAAATAATGGTATTATAAATATAAGAAAATCAAGAATTGGGGAGCCTTATGAAAATAAAAAAATACACCCGTGTAACAGCATTTTTTCTTGCCGTATGCACGGTTTTACTCATGTTACCGTTGTCTGTGCGTGCAGATGAGTACTGGCCGGACGGGGTAAAAACGCAGTCCAAAAGTGCCATTGTGATGGAAGTCAATACCGGCACCGTTTTATATGAAAAGAAGAGTCACGAGAAACATTATCCGGCGAGTATCACAAAGATCATGACGGTTCTTCTGGCAATCGAAAACTGTGATATGGATGAGGTCGTTACGTTTTCTGCGGATGCGGTATTTAAAAATGAGGGAGATACTTCCCATATTGCCCGGAATCTTGGAGAAAAACTGACGATGGAGCAGTGTCTGTATGCGGTTATGCTGGAGTCTGCCAATGAATGTGCTTATGCGGTTGCGGAGCATGTGGGGCAGAAACTGGGTGGTGATTACCGGACGTTTATTGACCTGATGAATAAGCGTGCAAAGGAATTGGGATGTACGGATACGCATTTCAATAACTGTAATGGTCTGCCGGATGAAGATCACTGGGTCAGCGCGTATGATATGGCACTGATTTCCGCAGAGGCATACAAAAACGAGACGTTCCGGATGATTGCAGGCAGTCCAAGCTATACACTTCCGAAGACCAATAAATGCAAGGCGGAATATCCGTGTCACAATCACCATAAAATGATCTACCCGTTTCGCGGGGACAGCTCTCATTTGTACAAATACTGTACTGGCGGAAAAACCGGCTACACGACAGTGGCGAATAATACTCTGGTGTCTTTTGCGGAGAAAGACGGAATTACTCTGGTGTGTGTGGTGATGGATGCGGCAACACCGGATCATTATACGGATACCAGAAAATTATTTGATTACTGTTTTGAAAATTTCCAGGCGCTGAATATTTCGGAAAACGATGCGGGTCTGGCAAAGGACAACGGAAAAAATTACGGGGTTTTGAACAACAGTGAACCTTATGTAAAGCTGGATGAGGATGCTTATATCATTATGCCAAAAGGAGCACAGTTTTCCGATGCATCCTATAAAAAGACAGAATCTGCAAAAGGGAAAAAGAAAGTTGCAAGGCTTGCATACACATATGCCGGTCATGAGGTCGGCAGTGTGGATATAGTAAAAACCGGAGCAAAGGTAAAAGATAATTATTACGTCAATACCGATAGCGGGCAGAAGAAAAATGAACGTGTCATACGGATCGATCCTGCATGGCTCATTGTTGCGGGAGTGGTTATTGTCGCAGCAGTGGTTCTGTTGTTTCTGGCAAAACGGGCATATGATAATTTTTATGTGATCCGTCATCAGATAAAAACGAAAAAAATGATAAAATGCGTTTTCGTGAGAAGAAACGAAAGAAATACAATCGCAGGAAGGACAGGTTTTTTTAAATCGTTCAAATAAAGCGAAAATGCTTGCGTATTTGCCGCAAACAGGTATAATTACAATTGATGGATTTCATTTTAATAATGAAATTGGAGGTTACCATGTCACAATCTGTTACGATAAAAAGTAATAAATACGGAATTAATCTTGTCTTAGACCCGGAGATTGGGTTTGATGAGTTATTGAAGGATGTTGTCGAAAAGTTCAAAGCATCCAGTACATTTTTTAAAAATGCAAAACTGGCATTGTCCTTTGAAGGAAGAAAACTTTCGGAAGAGGAAGAACAGCAGATCATCTCAGCAATTGAAAGCAACACATCGATTGAAATCCTGTGTATCGTTGAAAATGGAACAAGACAGGAAGCTGTCATGAAAGAACAGGTCGAGGCGTTTTACGATGCCGTACAGCAGCAGTATGAGAATGCCGCAGCAGGAAACGGGCCGGAGCAGTTTTATCGTGGCACTTTAAGGTCGGGACAGGTGATTTCGAGTGAATCGAGTGTCACGATCATTGGCGATGTCAATCCGGGAGCCAAAATTATTTCCCAGGGAAACATTGTGATTCTTGGGGCATTAAAAGGTAACGCACAGGCAGGATGTATGGGTGATCGTAACTGCTTTATTTTTGCGCTGGATATGCAGCCGATTCAGATTCAGATTGGGGATCTGATCGCAAAGAGTCCGGACAAGCCGGAACCGAAACGTCGTACACTCCGCCGGTCAAAGACACCGGAAGTGGAAGCACAGATCGCCATTGCAAGAGATGGAAATATCTATATTGAGCCAATCACCAAAAATATATTAAATAACATTTAGGGACGTAGGAGGAATAAGTTTCATGAGCGAAGTAATCGTTATCACATCAGGAAAGGGTGGTGTAGGTAAGACCACAACCACAGCAAACATTGGTACAGGTCTTGCACAGTTAAACAAGAAAGTTGTAATGATTGATACCGATATCGGACTGCGTAACCTGGATGTGGTTATGGGTCTGGAGAATCGTATTGTATACAATCTGGTAGATGTTGTGGAAGGAAAATGCCGTATCCGTCAGGCACTGATTAAGGATAAAAGATATCCGGAATTATGTCTTCTTCCGTCTGCACAGACCAGAGATAAGGATGCAGTGACACCAGAGCAGATGGTTGCACTGATCAATGAACTTCGTGAAGAATTTGATTATATTTTACTGGACTGCCCGGCCGGTATCGAGCAGGGATTTAAGAATGCGGTAGCAGGTGCGGATCGTGCACTGGTTGTTACGACACCGGAAGTATCTGCCATCCGTGATGCAGACCGTATTGTAGGACTTTTGGAAGCCAATGAAATGAAGAAAATTGACCTGATCGTCAATCGTCTGCGTGTGGATATGGTAAAGCGCGGAGAAATGATGACCGTGGATGATGTAACAGATATCCTGGCTGTGAACCTGATCGGGGCCGTGCCGGATGATGAGCAGATCGTTATTTCCACAAACCGTGGTGAGCCACTGGTTGGAACCAACTGTCTGGCAGGAAAAGCATATTCTAATATCTGTCATCGTATTATGGGAGAAGAAGTTCCATTCCTGAACCTGAATGAGAAGCAGGGGGTATTGGAAAATTAAAAGATATCTTTAAGAAGAATTAGAGGGGGTACTTATTGTGGGAATAATGGATTTATTTAAGAAGAAGACTTCCGGCAACGTCGCAAAGGACCGCCTGAAGCTGGTGCTGGTTTCTGACCGTGCCAACTGTTCTTCCGAGATGATGGAGATGATGAAGAATGACATTATTGAAGTGATCTCACGTTACATGGATATTGATGCGGAGGCGCTTGATGTAAAAATCACCGAGACAGAGTCCGATTCCAATAACGGAACGGTACCGGCACTTGTTGCTAATATTCCGATCCGTGATATGAAGCATCGTCCGGACCCGAGATAGAAATTACAGAGTACATAAGAAAATGCCCGGCAGGTTCCTACTTGCCGGGCGTTTTTACAACAGGGGTTTATATGATACGAACAATGTTCAGATCGGAATCAAGGAGAAGGACATCAGCTCTTGCACCAGGCGCAAGAGTGCCGATGGTATGTTCTAACCCGATACTTTTTGCCGGATTGTAGGTGGCAGCTTTGACAGCGACAGCAAGTGGAATGCCAAAATTTACTGCATTTTTCATACAGTCAAAAAGGTTTGTTGCTGAACCGGCAATAGTTCCGTCTTTTAAGGTGGCGAGCCGTCCCTTTTTCGTTACAGGTTGTCCTCCGAGTTCATATGTTCCATCGTCCATACCTGTGGCACGCATGGCATCACTGATCAATATCATGCGGTCTTCGCCAAACATACGAAAGGTATTCCGGATAACAGATGGGTGGATATGTATGCCGTCACAAATTATTTCGGCCATGGCATGTGGGCAGTCAGTGGCTGCACCGATAATACCTGGATTCCGGTGATGCAATGGTGGCATGGCATTAAATAAATGCGTGACATGACTGGCTCCCGCAGCGAAAGCGTTTTGGGCAATTTCATAGGATGCCGTGGAATGACCGAGGGAGATGGTCAGCTGGGAATGAAATTCCCGGATAAAAGCATCCGCGCCTGAAAGTTCCGGTGCAATCGTAATGATGCGGATTTTGTTATCGCATGCCTGGGAAAGACGTCGGAACATATCGATATCCGGTGCGCGAAGATAGCTTGCTTTTTGTGCACCTTTTTTTTCAGGAGAGAGAAATGGTCCTTCCATGTGGATTCCTGCGATAAAAGCATGGCTATTGTCATCTGGAATTTCGCGCGTCGATGCAAAGGCTGTCAGCAACTGGTTTTCCGGTAAAGTCATGGAGGTTGGACAAAAAGCTGTTACGCCGCAGGAACGAAGATATTTTGCAATTTTTAAAAGTCCTTCCGCGCTGCCGTCACTGAAATCACATCCCATAGCACCGTGAATATGGATATCGACAAGTCCTGGAATTACATACAGACCGGATGCATCAATAATGGTGTCATCTGTCGTATCAGCAGCATCCATTGCGATGCGATGGGTATCGCTATCAATATGCAAATCTTTTGTCAGGAAAGATCCGCTTTCTTCCCAGACAAGTCCGTTTTTTATAATCATAAGGAACTCCTTTACAAAAGCAATAAATATTAAATAAGATTTTTTTCAATGATACGTGATAGTGCAGCTTCATCGGCAACAATGGAAACATCATCGTGCAGCTGCAGTATGGATGCGGGCACCTGGGGAGTAATTGGACCAAACAGGGACTGATACAGGGCATCTGCTTTTCCTTCTCCATTTGCGATTAACAGGATATGTTTTGCCTCCATAATATTTTTGATTCCGGTTGTATATGCGTGAGTAGGAACTTCATCAATGGAATCAAAAAAACGGGCATTTGCCTGAATGGTTGTTTTTGTCAGTTCTACACAGTGGGTTTCTTTTGCAAATGTATCGGATGGTTCATTAAAGCCAATATGTCCATTGTTACCAATACCAAGAAGTTGTAAATCAATGCCGCCAAGCTGGTGGATAATGGAATTGTAACGGGTACATTCTTTATCAACATCTTCTTCCATACCATTTGGAATATAGGTATTTTCCGGTTTGATATTTACATGATCAAAAAGATTGTGACGCATGAAATAAGCGTAGCTTTCCGAATTGGATGCGTCAAGTCCTTTGTATTCATCCAGATTGATGCTGTGGATCTGCGAGAAATCCAGATCCCCTTTTTATACCAATTGATGAGCTGTTTATAAGTTCCAATTGGCGAGGAACCTGTGGCGAGACCAAGTACTGATTCTGGTTTCAAAATCATCTGTGCGGAGATAATATTTGCTGCCTTGCGGCTCATTTCATCATAATTTTTTGTTTTGTAGATTCTCATAAATGTCCTCCTTGTTATGGTTCTCGTTTATTTGAGAATGATTATAGAATTAAAAAGCCAAAAAAGCTATATCTTTGAAGAAAACGGAAAGAACTATCAAAAAATGGAGTGAAAACACAAATATAAGGAAGTATAGGAACTGTTGCGGAAACTACTTTCAGAAATTATGACTAAAGATTGTATTTTATAGGTAGATTCGCTATAATTGCATGTAAAATAAAAAAGGCAGGCATAAGTGGAGAAAATGGTATGGTGGGAACAAGTGAGAATATTGGGAATTACAAACAAAGAACCGTCAGGGTTACACCTTTGCTGGTCTGCATCTGGGATTGCATTTGTAACGGCAGCAAGCGTTGTTACCGTGGAAATGGCGGCACAGAGCATTGCAGCACAGGAAGATGCATTTATGGGGGTTTTTATAAATGACGAAAAGCAGTTCCGGCAAAAAATCCGGGCAGTGCCGGGAAAGAGAAAATATATAATTTACCAGCAGGAATCAGCCGAAACCGTCAGGATCCGATTGGTGAAACTGACGGAAGAACAATATGGCAATGTGTGGATCACAAATCTTATTACGGATGCCCCGGTTACAAGAGATGCAATTCCATCCCGCCATTTGCTTTTCATAGGAGATTCGCTTACCGCTGGATATGGAGTGGATGGAATAAATGGGATTAGTGCATTCCGGACAGCGGATGAAGATGTGACTAAAACTTATGCATATCAGGCAGCAGAGATGCTTCATGCAGACAGCAGGATTGTTGCATATAGTGGGAATGGGGTATTATCCCGCTGGATTGCCCCGGAGCAGGATACGCCTTATACGAAAAACATTCTTCCCGAAATTTTTCCCTATATACAAAACGAAGTTCCAGATCTGATCGTGTGTAATCTGGGGACGAATGATGCAAGTTATGTGAGGCAGATTCCTTCCCGCGAGCGTGCGTTTGTAGAAAAATATACGGATTTTATACAGCAGCTGAAGAAGGTTTTTGCTGATGCGAAAATACTTCTGCTTTATGGTCTGATGGAACAGACATTATGTGAAAAAGTACAGGAAACCGCGCAGCGATGTGGCACAGAGTTTCTGAAGCTTCCGTTGCAGAATCCGGTCAATGGCATGGGAACAGATGGGCATCCGGGTGCCAGGACGCAGCAGGAAATTGCGTTATATGTGGAAAGATATATGGAACAGATGATGATGTGGAGAACAGATGAACGATGATTATATGATCTCATTTCAAAATGAGACAAAACAGACAATAGAAGCATCCTATAAAAAATGACAGCGGTTGAACGCAGTGTGGCAGATTTTTTTATTGGTAATAAAGATGATATGGATTTTTCTTCTAAAAATATATCCCGTGTGCTGTATGTATCTGAGGCTACTTTGTCAAGGTTTTCCCAGAAGTGCGGATACAAAGGATATCGGGAATTTATTTTTTCTTATGAAAGAGACTTAAAATTTGAACAAAAAAGCGAGGGAACAGAAAAGGATGTCGGATTGTTTGCGCGTCGCGTACAAAATTCGTACCAGAAACTGTTACAGGAAAATTTTCGGATTCTTGATGAGGAGCAGGTCCGGCGGGTGGCGGGAATGCTTAACATCAGTAAACGTGTACTGATTTTTGGAATCGGAAATTCCGGTTATGCAGCGGAAGAATTCCAGCTGCGTTTCATGCGTATCGGGATGGATGTTAATGCAGTTACAGATTCCCATATGATGAAGATAGGTGCAGCACTGGCGGGGGAGGAAACACTTGTGATTGCCATTACGTTAAGTGGGGAGACGGCAGAAGTGTTAGAAAGTATTCGGATCGCCAAAAGCAGAGGTGCAAGTATTATATGCATGACAGCAGTTTCCGGGTCATCCGTTGCAAAGGAATCGCAGGAAGTAATTCAGGTAGCAGCATTAAAAAATCTGGATACAGGAACAAAAATTTCACCGCAATTTTCGATTTTAGCAATTATGGATGTTTTATACTCTTATTATTTTGCAAATGATTCTTACTTTAAAACACAAAAATATAAGGCAACCCTGTCTGCTATTCGTGCAAAAGGGGAACACACGGAGGATAAAGATGAATAAAAAAAAGTATATTGGAATTGATATTGGAGGAACGGCAGTAAAGATTGGAAGTGTAGATGAAGATGGCACGATTCATGCAACAGAAACTTATGCCGTAAATTTTGATGGATATGAAACACCTATTTTGCAGACGGTAGTGAAGAGCTGCCATAATTTTTGGAAAAATATCGTGAGAATGCTTCTGAATATGCAGGAATCGGGGTGTCAGCAACGGGAGCAATCTCTACAAAAAAAGGAGTGGTCGAAGGAACCGCAGGACATATTAAAAACTGGATCAACAGCCCGATTCGACAGGTGATGGAGCAGGAATTCCATATTCCGACAGAAGTGCTTAATGATGCGAATGCAGCGGCTCTTGGGGAAGCGTGGATTGGTGCTGCAAAGGGCAAAAAAGATGTTGTCGTTGTCACGATTGGAACAGGTGTAGGTGGCGGCATTCTCATGAATGGAAAGATTTTGCTCGGAGCAAGTGGATTTGCGGGTGAACTTGGACATATTCCAGTGCAGTATGAAGGGGAAATGTGCACTTGCGGAAATCGGGGATGTCTTGAGCATTATGGATCGACTTCAGCACTGGTACGAAAAGTCCGTTGGGCAATACAGGAAGGTGCGATTGCAGGGGCAGCAGATACACCAGTTGATGGACGATGGATTTTTGCACAGGCAGCGACAGGAAATGTGGTGGTGCAGAAAATCCTGCAGGAATGGATAGAGGTGATTGCTTCAGCGCTTGTTGGATTTGTGCATATGTTTAATCCAGAGCAGATATTAATTGGCGGAGGAGTTTCTGCACAGGAAGATCTTTTTATTGCTCCTGTCAGATCATATGTGATGAAACATGTGATGCCAAATTTTGCAAAAGATCTTGAAATCTGTGCAGCTGCATTGAAGAATGAGGCAGGTATGGTGGGAGCCGTATATTATTGCATACAGCAGGAAAGAGCGTGTGATTGTTGAAAGTAGTTTCCGTGGATGAGAAGATGCCCGGATTGTACTTTCAGAAAGGGGCGATTTTTATACGGATTACCGTCGGGAGCTGGGGGAAAAGAATTTTCTTATTCTTCCGGGGGTGGAGGCTACTGCAGTATTGTTTGATGATGAGGGAAATACGGTCAGACTGCATCATATGAATGGAATTCTCGGAACAGAGAGCATGCAAAAAGGTGCATTGGAAAGTACCTTTTCACATATGGAAAAAGTAGAGCCTGATATTTATTACGGGACGGACTGGGATGGAAATAAAACAGGGAAAAAACTTGCAGAGAGATTAAAGAATCATGGTTGTATCGTGACTTATAATCACCCAATCTGGTCACGTGTAAGGCCGGAAGATTTTATCAATATTCCGGATATCAATATGTTGGAGATTTTTAATTATAACACCGTTAATGAGTGTGGTACGGGGTATGATGTGACCTATTGGGATCTGATGCTTCGCAGTGGCAGGCATATCAATGCGGATGCGACAGATGATAATCATAATGGAGGAAGTTTTCCGGATTCTTTTGGAGGATATATTGTTGTGCAGGCGGAAGAACTTTCCCATGAAGCAATCTGCCAGGCAATTTTGAATGGGGAATATTATTCTTCTTCAGGACCGGAAATATATGACTGGAAGGTGGAAAATAACCAGTTTGTCGTTAATTGCAGTGCAGTAGAACGCATCAATATGATTGTTGGCGGACCAGTAGCTTTGGGTGTGACCCGGTTGGCGGAACATGGAGTCCCTCTGACAGAAGCATTTTATCCGTTAACAGGAAAAGAAACATATATTCGTGCAGAATGTATAGATGAACATGGGCACACGGCATGGACAAATCCTATCTGGTTGTCAGAATTTGCAAAAAGGAGGAAATAAGAGATGAATGTATTTGATAAAATAAAAGGCGGTTTGATCGTCTCCTGTCAGGCATTGGAGACCGAGCCTCTTTACAGTTCAAAAATTATGGCGAGGATGGCATTTGCAGCAAAAGAAGGCGGTGCCGTTGGAATTCGCGCAAATACACCGGAAGACATTATTGCAATTAAAAAGGAAGTGGATCTTCCAGTGATCGGTTTATATAAAGTAGACTATGATAATTCGGAAATTTATATCACACCAACCATGAAAGAAATTGATGCTATCATGACAGCCGCACCGGATATTATTGCATTGGATGCAACAAACCGAAAAAGACCGGATGGAAGCACCATAGAAACATTTTTCCCGGAAGTGCGTAAAAAGTACCCGGATATGATCTTTATGGCAGATTGTGCGTCTTATGAAGATGGCATGCGTGCACAGAAACTTGGGTTTGACATTGTTGGAACCACACTTTGTGGTTATACGCCGGATACCAAAGGTACAGAAATTCCGTGCTTTCCAATGTTAGAAAAGCTGGCACAGGATTTGACAATTCCGCTGATTGCAGAGGGTGGAATCTGGGAGCCGCAGCAGTTACAGAAAGCATTTGCGTGTGGTGCATATGCGGCAGTGATTGGTACCGCAATCACAAGACCACGGGAAATTACAAAAAGATTTGTAAATGCAATTACAAAATAAAAGCGATTCACGAATACGAAAAGGAAGCCTGTTTAAAATCGGCTTCCTTTTTTGGTAAAACGGTGCGCAGATTTTATAGGATATACTATTTTCTTGACTAATATTACTGGGAAATGTAAAATATGAAGTAAAATACCACGTTGATTTTTACAGAGCGGAAAATGTCGACAAATACAGAAAATGCCCGGCAGCTTCCGACTGCCGGGCGTTTTTAAAAAGCAGGTAACCAGGAGAATTTGAAATTGCATGACAAATCGTTAAAAGAGTTATGTGGGCAGTTATCCATATCGGCTGCTACCGGTCGTAACTGGGTAAAACTAGGAAAGATAACTCCCCAATATATAAAAAACGGGGTGCCCTATTTTGATGAAAAGCATATTGCAATCATAGAAAATGAAATCCGGTCAGGAAAAAATGTGGCATTAAAAAGCCGCAGAAATAAAAAATATGTTTCCGGAAATGCGTTATATCGTTCTTATGTTTCCCAAAACTGCAAGAACCTTACCGTTTTACAGAAACTGCTCTCCGAGATAACACGGAAACAAATTCTGCTGACCTCTGATGTGATATCCTATTTTGTGGCAGACTGTGCACTGCAGTTATTCGGGCAGAAACCATTGTTTTTCCAATATCTGCAGCGAAAAATTTCTATAGGGAAATATGACATCTTACTGGATGCATTGATTGGTGACAGACAAAGGGCAATGGATTTCTGTCAGAAATATCCGGCATTTTTTCACATGAATACATCTGGGAGCCGGGAGAAGACATTCTGGGACTTATATATCTTTCCTGTAAAAACATGAGCAGCCGGAAAGCGCGCGGTTCGTATTATACATCCACAAAAGTTGTAAAAAAGCTGATTTCTCATCTGGATATCGAACATATAGGAAAAGTGTTGGATCCGTGCTGCGGTACCGGAAATTTTTTACTTCAGCTGCCGGAAACTGTGGATCTGGCAGATATTTATGGCACGGATACCGATGCGGTGAGTATCTGTATCGCACGACTCAATATGGCTCTGAAATATCCGGACGCGGATGTTGAGGAGATCTGCGAACATATTACAGAGAAGAATTTTCTCACAGAATATGACAGAACAGGATTTGATACCATCATTGGAAATCCGCCGTGGGGCTATGCTTTTTCCAATGAAGACAAAGCAGTGTTAAAGGCCAGATATGCCACGGCTTCCGGAAGAAATACCGAGTCCTATGATGTTTTTATCGAACGGGCTCTGGAGATTCTTGTTCCGGATGGAACGCTGGCTTTTGTGCTGCCGGAAGCGGTCTTAAATGTGAAGGCACATATGCGTATCCGCACAATTCTGCTTCAGAGAAGTTCTGTAAAATCCCTTACGTTTCTGGGAGATATGTTTGACGGGGTACAGTGTCCCTGCATTCTGTTGCAGCTTATTGCGACCGGAAAGCCTTTGTCAACGGCAGGTATGATGATAGAAGACCGGACACGTACATATACCATTGCTATGGAGCGGACGGTAGTGCCGGAAAATTTCAGTTTTCGGATGACAGATGAAGAGTATCGTGTGCTGGAGAAAATAAAAAATTCCATTCCCGTCTGTTATCTGGCCGATCATGCAGATTTTGCACTTGGCATTGTTACCGGAAACAACAAAAAAGTTTCTCTCCACAGAGAAAACGGAACATTCGGAGATGGTACTGAAAGGTACAGATATTTGCAAATACCACATAAATCCGGCAAAACAGTATCTGCGGTTTGAACCGGAACAGTTTCAGCAGGTTGCACCTCTGGAGATATACCGGGCACCGGAAAAACTGTTGTACCGTTTTATCAGCAATCAGCTGGTGGTGGCTTATGATGACCGGCAGATACTTTCCTTGAATAGCTGCAACATTGTGATCCCAAAGATCGAGGGAATGCAGATCAAATATATTCTGGCAATTTTAAATTCCAGTGTTTCTCAGTTTGTTTATCAGAAGGAATTCCATTCCATAAAAGTATTGCGGGCGCATATGGAGCATATTCCGATTCCGCGTGTTGGGAAAGCGATACAGAATGAAATTATAGCGATGACCGAGCCGCTGATTCATGGAATGGGAAAAGAGGCAGCAGAGACTTGCCAGAAACGGCTGGATTGCAGAATCATGGATTTGTTCCGGTTATCCGCGGAGGAACAGTGGATTATCCGGCAGGCTTTACATTAACCTATAAAGGACGAAAAAGCACAAAAAGACAAAAATAAAGACACTAAACCGAAATAAAGACAAATTAAAGGCATTAAACTATAAAATTGACGCATAAACGACATTACAAAATTACTGCTGATTTATCAGACGATTTAATAATGAAAGCAGCTGTTTTTTGTCTTCGGTGTAAATTAACAGACCATTACAGGTGCGAACGATGGTAAGAATCTGCCCGGCAAAGAGATCACTCTGTTCGAATGTATGCAGCAGAAGTTCCTGCATATGGGAGGGTACGGACAGGAAAACGGTCTCTACCTGTTCCATTGGATGGAGAGAGACATTTGCATCTGCAAATAATTTCCCAAGGCATTGTTCCTGTTCCACCTGTGTAGCTGTTTTGTCCACAATAAAAAATCCATCGGCATCCTTCGGCATATGCAAAGACTGGACGGCGCGCTGCACCTGTTTGGTCAGGGCATCCGATGCCGGATACAGAGATTCAAAATAACTCATAAAATCGGCAGCTTTTCGAAAGTGCCGGTTTTTTCCGTTTTGGGTAAGTTCGGTCATGAGAATCCGGCGAATGATGCTTTCGCATGTCTCGCGGGAAGGATTTTTGCGCAGCTGGTTTTTCTGATTCAAAATGGGATCTCCTTTGTTACAGTTTCAGATTATCTTTACTATATACTATTTTCTTGACGAATTCCACAGGAAAAGGTAGAATACGAAGTGAAATACCACGTTAATTTTTATGGAGCGGAAAATGTCGACAAATACAAAAAAGAGTAAATCATCAGAAGAAACATTGGAAAAACTGTGCGCTTTCATTAATGAAAAAGGCGGCATCGTAAAAAAGGAAGAATTTGCGGCACTTGATGTGGATTACCGCAAGATTCTGGAATTTGTGGAAGCCGGGACACTGGTGCGGATAAAAAACGGTTATTATACCGACCGGATCGACCGCTTTTCCGAGGAAGAACTGATCGCACGGCTGTTTCCGGATGCGCGTCTGTGCATGGAAAGTGCGCTCTATGCGTATGGATATATCCGGGAAAAGCCTTACGGATGGCACTTAGCGGTGGATAAAAATACATCCAAGTCGCGGTTTAAGATGGATTATCCGAAAGTAATTCCATACTATACAGAGCCGGAAGCTTTGGAACTTGGTTCCACAACGATTGAGCAGAATGGACTGACGTTTCAGATTTATGATAAGGAACGGATGATCTGTGACTGCCTGAAATATGAGGCAAAGCTTGACCGGGCGATTTTCCGGGAGGCGGTCCAGTCCTATATCCGGGACAATGATAAAGACATTTCCATGCTGATGGAATATGCCAGAGCGCGAAAAGTAACAGGAAAGGTACAGAGTCTGATCGGAGTGTGGCTGTAATGAAAGTCGGTGTATGTGAGGCAACAGAACTGAAAAAGAGAAGCGAAATGCTCTCCATTCCATTTGCAGATCTCCTGTGGGGATATGCGGTGGAAGATCTGATGCTGCGTGTCAGTACGTCTGCATACCGTGAATTTTTATGGCTGATGAGCCTGCCGCTTCTGGGAGAAGAAGCATACCGGCAGCGCGCCAAGAAGCGCATCCGCTTTTTTTATAAGGGAAGTGAGGAAGAACTCACGCCGGACAAACTGCAGCCCGGCCAGCGATTATCCATCGCCATGGGCGAACATATCAAAACAACACTGTTTGCAAAAGAAAATACACAGAAAATCCGTTGGGAAGGTACGGTGACGGCATTGAGCGGCGGAATCCGGCTTAGCATGACCGCCGGGTATTTTGATATGAAAGTTCCGCTAAATATTGAGATCTACAGTTTTGGTGCGGTCAGCCAGATTCCGGGAACAAGAGAAGAAGAACTGATTGCAGTGGGCGGAGGCAGAAAAATTTCCTATCTGGTGTATTCGCCGGAGAGTGAACTGAGCTATGATCTGTTTGCGATCATGGACAAGCTGGAACTGATCGGCAGCATGGGAAGTTATTATGATGCATACCGGCTGCTCCGGACACAGCCGCTCAGCGGGCGTTATGTGCTGGAGGAACTGACGGTGCTTACCGCTGCATCTCCGAAGATGCGAAAAGAGCAGAGATTAAAGCAGCTGGACGAATACCGGGCTTACACATATATGCGCAAGCGCTGGGAAAAGTATCTGCGTAACCATGGGCTGGCAGAGGTTCCCTGGGAAGACGCAATCGATCTGATTCTGGTGTTTGTGTCCCCGATCTGGGAGAGTCTTTGCCGCAATGAGATCTTTTTTGATGACTGGATGCCGGAACTTGGCCGGTTCTTGGGATAGGGAGGAAATATGCTGGAACAAAAACTGAATGAACTGGAACAATCGGACATATATCCGTTTCATATGCCCGGCCATAAACGGGCATTCCTGCCTTTTGCCAATCCCTATGCCATTGACATTACAGAAATTGAAGGATTTGATAATCTTCACCATGCATCCGGAATTCTGCAGGAGGCGCAGCAGAAAGCGGCAGATCTGTATGGTGCAAAAAAAACGTATTATCTGGTAAACGGAAGTACCTGCGGACTTCTTGCGGCGATCAGTGCAGCAGTCCCACGGGGCGAAAAAATCCTTATGGCGAGAAACTGTCACAAAGCAGTATATCACGCGATGTATCTGCGGCAGCTGGTTCCTGTTTATCTGTATCCGGAAGATACCGCCTACGGCATCCAGGGGCAGGTAACACCACAGATGGTGCGAAAGCAGCTGGAACAGACACCGGATATCCGGGCCGTTGTCATTACTTCCCCGACATACGACGGGGTCGTATCGGATATCAAAAACATTGCGGATTCCGTGCATGCATATGGGATTCCGCTGATCGTGGATGAAGCGCATGGAGCGCATTTCGGGTTTTCCCCGGAGTTTCCGGAAAATGCCACAAGGCTTGGTGCGGATGCCGTGATTATGAGTGTACACAAAACACTTCCCGCATTTACACAGACCGCATTGCTGCATCTGTGTTCCGACCGGATCGCGGAGAAAAAGGTCGCACAATTTCTGGGGATTTATGAGACAAGTTCTCCGTCATACATTCTGATGGCGGGGATTGAAAAAAGTCTGCAGATCATAGAAAAAGACCGGGAAATGCTGTTTGCTGCATACAGCAGAAGGCTTGCAGAGTTTCGGGATAAGACCAAAAATCTGAAAACACTGCAGGTATTACAGCCATCCGATTTTTCAAAACAGGAGGCGTTCTCATTTGATCCGGGAAAACTTCTGATTCTGACCGGAAACAGCATGAGCGGACAGGCTCTTCAGGAAATATTGTTACGGGAATATGGTCTGCAGATGGAGATGGCAAGCGGAAACTATGTAGTTGCCATGACTTCCATTATGGATACGGACGAAGGGTTTGCGCGGCTTTCGGATGCACTGGAATGTATTGACGGAACGGTCCGTAAGAAGGAAGAGACCAGCGAGATTTCACCGCGGGAGATTTACCGGGAACAAAAAACCGTCATGACGATTGATCAGGCACTGGACGCAGAACAAAAAACGGTCCGGCTGGAGGAAGCCACAGGAGAGGTGAGCGGGGATTATGTGTATCTGTATCCACCCGGAATTCCGATTCTTGTGCCTGGCGAAGCGATTGACGTGCAGACCGCAGAAACGATCCGGCATTGTATCCGGCTGGGCCTGGAGGTAGAGGGACTGCCGGATTTGACGTGTATAAACGTTGTGAAATGACGGCAAATATATTATACTAGAGGAAAGAGATCAATGGGCAAAATTTATTGTGTCATGGGAAAGAGTTCTTCCGGAAAAGACAGTATCTACAGCCGGATTATGCAGCAGGGGAATCCTGCACTTTTACGCATTGTACCGTATACCACCCGCCCCCGCAGGGAGGGAGAGACGGATGGACGGGAATATGTGTTTACGGATGAGGCACATGTACAGCAGCTGGAAGGCGCAGGCAAGGTGATCGAGCTGCGGGCATATCACACGGTCTATGGGATCTGGAAATATTTTACGGTAGATGATGGAAGAATTGACCTGTCGGCGCACAGTTATCTGTATATTGTGACACTGGAAGGGTATCAGAAAATACAAAGATACTTTGGAAGCTCGCGGGTGGTGCCGATTTATATAGAAGTGGAGGATGGCGAGCGGCTGCTTCGGGCGATTGCCAGGGAGCGGCAGCAGAAAACTCCGCAGTATGAGGAAATGTGCCGGAGATTTCTTGCGGATGCAGCCGATTTTTCCGAGGAAAAACTGACAGAGGCAGGCATCACACGACGGTTTATAAATAAGGATATGGAAGGAACCATCCGGGAGATCACGGAATATATCCGGCGGGATATGTCCGGGATGGAGAAACAGGATAAGAGGATTTCTATATGGCGATAAAAGTAAACGATATATCCGCGGTCAATCAGGTACCGGAGGCCACAAAAACAGTAGAAGGCGACGGCTCGTTCAAGTTTACACTTGCAAGTGCGATCACAGATGCGGATCTGCAGGCAAAAGTGGATGAACTGCTCAGTGATATTACGGCGCAGGGAAACCGTCTTGCGGAGCACATGGACATCCGGGATATGAAAAAGTACCGTGGACTGATAAAAGACTTTCTGAATGAAGTAGTTTACCGTTCCCACCGGTTTTCAAGGGAAAATTTTCTTGACCGCAGGGGACGCCACCGGGTATATGGCATTATCCGCCTGATCGATAAGAATCTGGATGAACTGGCAGGCGAACTGGTGGCAGACGAAAAGGATCATATTTCGATTCTGGACCGTATTGGGGAAATTAAAGGACTTTTGCTTGATATTTTGACCTAGACAGATACAAGGAGGGGATGGCTATGGCAGGATTTTCAGACATCATTGGACATGAACAGATCATCGGGCATTTGAAGAATGCAATTGCCCTCGACAAAGTCAGCCATGCATATATTTTTAACGGACCAAAGCTTTCCGGAAAAATGATGCTTGCAGAGGCTTTTGCCATGGCACTGCAATGTGAGGGAGAAGGGACAAGACCATGCCTTTTATGCCGCTCCTGCAAACAGGCGGTGGATCATAATCAGCCCGATATCATCTATGTATCCCACGAAAAGCCGAATACCATCGGGGTGGACGATATCCGTACCCAGATCAATAACGATATTGTGATAAAACCATACAGCAGCCGCTACAAAGTGTATATTGTGGATGAGGCGGAAAAAATGAACCAGCAGGCACAGAATGCATTGCTGAAAACAATCGAGGAACCGCCGGCATATGCTGTCATCCTGCTTCTGACCACAAATGCGGACAGTTTTCTGCCAACGATTTTATCGCGCTGCATTACACTGAATCTCAAAGTGGTAAAAGAAGATGTGATCAAATCTTACCTGATGAAAACGTATCACATTCCGGATTACCAGGCAGATGTCTGTGCCGCATTTTCCCAGGGAAATGTAGGGAAAGCCATTCAGCTGGCATCTTCCGAAGAATTTGGGGAACTGAAAGCATCGGTGCTGCAGCTGATGAAGCGTCTGGAAGATATTGATCTGTATGAAATGACAGCAGCAGTAAAGCAGATTGCAGAGTATAAGCTGACGGTCAATGATTATTTTGACCTCATGATGATCTGGTTCCGCGATGTACTTTACATGAAAGCAACCAATGATGTAAACGGACTCATTTTTAAGGATGAGGTTTATGACATAAAAAAACAGGCAGCAAAGCGGTCGTATCAGGGAATTGAGACGATCATCCGTGCACTTGAGACAGCGAAAGTCCGGATTTCGGCAAATGTAAATTTCGATCTTGTGATTGAGCTGCTGTTACTGACAATTAAGGAGAATTAATATGATAAAAGTGGTAGGAATCCGTTTTCAGCGTGCGGGAAAGATTTATTATTTTGACCCGCTGGACTATGATCTGGAGACGGCGATGCACGTCATCGTGGAGACGGCGCGCGGCGTAGAGATGGGAACAGTGCTGATCCCACCCAAAGAGGTGGATGACGATAAGGTTGTCCAGCCTTTGAAACCGGTGATCCGTATTGCGACAGACGATGACGAAAAAGTTATAGAAAAAAATAAAGAAAAAGAAGCGGAAGCCTACGTGATCTGCAAGGAAAAAATTGCAAAGCACGGGCTGGATATGAAACTGGTTGCAGCGGAATATACATTTGACAACAATAAGCTTTTGTTCTACTTTACGGCAGACGGACGAATTGATTTCCGTGAGCTGGTCAAGGATCTGGCTTCGGTGTTCCGCACCCGTATCGAATTGCGGCAGATTGGTGTGCGCGATGAGACAAAGATGCTTGGCGGTATCGGAATCTGTGGGAGGGAACTGTGCTGCAGATCCTATCTGACCGATTTTGTACCGGTATCCATCAAGATGGCAAAGGAACAGAATCTGTCCTTAAATCCGACAAAAATTTCGGGTGTATGCGGCAGACTCATGTGTTGTCTGAAGAACGAGCAGGAAACATACGAATACTTAAACAGCCGTCTGCCGTTGGTGGGAGATTCGGTAATCACACCGACCGGAATGCATGGAGAAGTGTCCGGGGTTAATGTACTGCGTCAGCTGGTTAAGGTTGTTGTGGATAACGGAGAAGAAAAAGAACTGCAGGAATATGCAGTAGATGATCTGAAGTTTACACCGCGGCGCCGCAGGGATGTCCGTGTAACGGATGAGGAAATGAAAGAGCTGGAAGGGCTTGAGGATAACGGAAGCACGGAGGAAGAAAACGAACGTCCGCAGCGGGAGAACCGCAGGGAAAACAACCGTGGCAAATACCGCAGAGAGCGGAATGATACACGGGATAAAAATGAAGCGCCTGCCGGAGAATCGTCACAGGAACGTATGGCACCAGAGACAGATGCCGGAAGTGAAAACCGTGAAAAACGTGAGTACAAAGACCGTGGCAATTACCGTGGAAGAAACTACAGGGATCGCGGCGAAAAGCGCGAGTACCGCGAGCAGAATGAAAACGGTGAGAAACGAGAGTACCGGGAACGCAGCAATTACCGTGGCAGAAACTATAATCGTGACCGCGGAGAGAATGCCGACCGTGAAAACAGTGGCGGGGGCGGAGAAAAACGCGAATACCGCGGAGAGCGGAATTTCCGGCGGCATCGAAACTACGACAGAAAGAATTATCAGGGTGGAAACAACGAACGTGGAGAACAAAAACGGGGTGACAATCCACAGTCATGAACGACTGGATGAACTTCATAGAAACGGCTACTGGATCATTCAGGATCCGGGACGGTTCTGTTTTGGCATGGATGCAGTGCTGCTGTCCGGCTTTGCGAAAGTAAAGCCCGGGGAACGGGCACTGGATCTGGGTACCGGAACCGGGATCATACCAATTCTGCTGGAGGCAAAGACCCAAGGGGAACATTTTACCGGGCTGGAAATTCAGCCGGAGAGTGCAGATATGGCGGCGCGAAGCGTCGCCTACAATCATCTGGAAGAGAAAATTACGATTGTGACCGGAGATATCAAGGAGGCTTCTGTGCGTTTCGGAGCCGGATCGTTTGAAGTAATCACAACGAATCCGCCGTATATGATCGGGCAGCATGGAATCCAGAATGATGCCAATGCCAAGACGATTGCAAGGCATGAGGTTCTCTGCGATCTGGATGATATCCTGCGTGAGAGTGCAAAGATGTTAAAGCAGGGTGGACGTTTTTACATGGTACACCGGCCCTTCCGCCTTGCGGAAATTTGCAGTAAGATGGTAGCATATCATATCGAGCCGAAGCGCATGCGGCTGGTCTATCCGTTTGTGGATAAGGAGCCGAATATGGTGCTGATAGAGGGGCTGCGGGGCGGCAAATCCCGTCTGACGGTGGAAAAACCACTCATTGTATACAAAGAGCCGGGGGTATATATGCCGGAGATTTATGATATTTACGGATATTAGGAAGGAGTGCGTGGTATGGGAATTTATCTGAATCCATCTGCGGATGGATTTGCATCCATTATGAAAACCGGAGATTATGTGGATAAAACCGGATTGATTACCTATATGAATGCGGTATTAAACTCTTCCAGAAATATGCTGTGTTCAAGCAGACCACGAAGATTTGGAAAATCTTATGCTGCACAGATGCTTTCCGCATTTTATTCTAAGGGAGCAGATGCGGGGGAACTGTTTGCACATTTGCGCGTAGCCAATCCGCCGGAGGAGACAAAAGAGAAAGAGAAAGAGTGGTACAATAAATATCGTAATAATTGTGACGTCCTGTTTTGGGATATGGCGTGGTTTATTTCCAATGCACAGAATATAGAGGATACAATTTTGAATCTGCAGCGTGACATTGGAAAGGAATTACGGGAAGCCTTTCCGGATTGTGTGACAGAGGAAGTCGTTTCTTTGCCGGAAATATTACTTACAATCAGTGTAAAAACCGGGCATAAATTTTTGATTATTATTGACGAGTGGGATGCGTTGTTCCGTGAAGCGCCGGAAAATACAGAACTGCAAAAGACATATATTCAATTGTTGCGCGCATTGTTCAAGGGAATTCAGGTTTCCCGTTTTTTGTGTGGAGCTTATATGACGGGAATTTTACCGATCAAAAAATATGGAACGCAGTCGGCCCTTACCGATTTTACCGAATTTACGATGCTTGAGCCGGGACCGCTGGCACCCTATGTTGGTTTTACAGAGGATGAGGTAAAAAAGCTGTGTACCGGTCATCACATGGATTATGAGGAAATGCGCAGATGGTACGATGGGTATTATTTTGATGAGATCGGGCATGTGTATAATCCAAATTCGGTGATAAAGGCAGTTTTTTGCGGAAAATACAGTAATTACTGGACACAGACAGAAACTTATGAATCACTGCGAATTTATATAGATTTAAATTTTGATGGTCTGAAGGAATGTCTGGTCGATATGCTTGGAGGAAAGCGTTGCCGGGTCGATATCGGGTCGTTTCAGAATGACATGACTTCCATGAAAAGCCGGGATGATGTACTTACTTTACTGGTGCATCTGGGATATCTGGGATATGATGCAGACAATAAAGAGGTGTATATTCCAAACGAAGAAATCAGGGAAGAGTTTATTCGTGCAATTAAAAACGGCAGACGTCAGGAACTGGTGAAAGCAATTCAGCTGTCAGATCATTTGTTGAAGGCAACGATAAACCTGCATTACTGATCGAGTTGAAATGGGACAAATCTGCAGAAAAAGCGATTACACAGATCAAAGAAAAGAATTATACGCAGTTGGTGAAAAAATTAGGGTATGATGGGGAGGTTCTTCTGGTTGGAATCAATTATAGCACCAAAACAAAGAAACATTCCTGTGTGATTAAAAATTTTAGATAATTATGTAGAGAAACCGTGGTACATATCAGGATGCATCACGGTTTTTGGCTGTCAGGAGAAAGTGATAAAACAATGTATAGAAAAATAAAACATAGTTGATATATACAATCAAATATGCTAATGTGAAAACGCAACGGGCAATGATGATTTTATGGAGGATGAATGGGAAAATATAGGGTATTAGATATTTTATCTTATGTACCAAAGCAGGAAATTGATTTGGTACAGTTGGAAACCATATTTGTTAATGAAATTAACAATGTAAACGCAGCGGCAAATGGTTATTACGTCGAAAAATATAAACAAAGCCGTGAGTTAGAGAAAAATATAAAAATAGCGGTTGAAGATTTACAGAATGAAGGAAAGAAGATTGCATTTATTAAGAAAGGGCGAAAGATAATAGCTGTGGTAGGATATAAGGTAACATAAGCTATATTGTATAGGAAACAGATATGAAAAAGTTTTTTCTGATTTTTATAATAATTTTTAGCCTGATAGGATTTGTTGGGTGTACTCAAAAAGATGATACAAAATCGCAATTTATTAAAGATTTTGATATAGATATTGAGGAAAAAGATATTGAACTTAAAGAAGAGTTTAATGATTATGGAGGTTTTCCATATGAGGGAATGGCTCTTTATAAGATAACTCTGGATGAGGATGCTGCTGAAGAATTTGCGAAGTGGGAGAGTTTGCCGTTTTCGAAAAAGGTTGGGGATTTTTTGACAAGTGTGTCTACTTATATTGAACTTCCAACAATTGAAGATGGTTATTGGAAACTTGTTGATCGGAATCCAGGAACAAAAATGTACACGAATGTTTCCTTTTGTGTATATGATGCAGAAAATAAAATTGCATATTTAATAACAATGGATAGTTAGAGTATTTGAAGGGATAAATAATGTCAAAGAAAGCATTACTGGTAATTATTATAACGGTCTGTTTATTATTTGCGGGTTGCAAAGCTCCTGCAGATCAAGAACAGAAAAATAATACAGAAACAGCTGTCTTATCTACGGAAACACAGGAAGAGGATTGGAAACAGGTTCATTCTACACAAAAGGATCTGGAAAAACTTCCGCAGAAGATACAGAAAATTTTTTCAGATAATCAAACATTCTTTGATGTGGAAAAAGGAAAAGAATATGATAAGAATTCTTTTATAAAAACATTGACAAAAGAAGGGTATCGGCCCCAGTGGGCAGAATTTCTGGTGGCAGACTGGGATAATGATGGAGAATATGAATTAGCTGTTTATATAAAAAACAGTACGGATTATAATGACTGCAGAATTTTTGATGCGTCAAATAAGAAAGTGTATGCGCATGCTTTTACGGCCCGTGCAATTGAGGGAATCAGTGATATGGGAATTATCAGAGGTTCAAGCGGTGCAGCTGATACAGACTATGACAGATTGTTTCTGGATGGAAAAGAACAAAAATTTTATGAATATAAAGGGGAAAAGGTATATCTATCGGTAGAATATGCATGGAGCCATGATTCCATTGTCTCGGGGATGTGAAATAAGAGCCGGGGGATATATGCCGGAGATTTATGATATTTACGGATATGAAAAACCGTGGTGCATATCAGGATGCATCACGGTTTTCTTTTTACTGTAAAGTTCCATTTTTGGTACAGGAAATGGAAACAGTACGAGAAAGTGTGTTTGTTTCCATGCCTAAAATGTTATATTGATGTCCGGTTGCAGAAGCATATCCGGTATTCCCGGATTTCCAACTCGATTTATTGGTAACTTTCCATGCCGAAGAATTACTTTCTGCGGTAACATTAGTGCTTGTGCAGGAAGAAGTGCTTCCGTTATAGGTAAAAGAAGCATGTACCGTCACATACCATAAAGTAGTGCCGGAAGCGTTTTCATAACGCACGGTTTTGCTTCCGCTTTTGGCCTGGGTAGCTGAAAAAGGCTGAATTCCAGAACCTGACGTTTCAACAAGTTCCGTCACACAGTAGAGATCATCGGAAATAGCCTCTTTTGTAATCGTGACGGTTTGTGCCTGAAGAGACTGACTGGGTATTGCGGCACATATAAGTGCGGAAGAAAGTAATAAAGCGGTGATAAATTTGCCTGATTTTTTCATTGGGTATCATCCTCCTTTAAAATAATGATTTCTCGGTGAATAAAAGCATTTTTCTCTTCTTGGGCTAAATGATTGAGAGTATAAAAGAAAATGCCAGTACACCCCAAGACAATCAAAATTACAATGGTACAGGTTATTTTGACATTTCGTGAAAAGCGTAGGCTTCTTTTTTGCTTATCAATTGATTGCTCCGAAAAATAATCGTTTACCAGTTCCTGTGGATCTCCAAACTGTGAAACAAGCTGTTCATAATCGAGAGAATCCTGTTGCGCTGCATAAGAAATGACAGCGTTTTTCAAATCAGAAATAAATCTTGTGTCTGCGGCATGGTAGTGCTTAAACTGTTTCTGCACAGCCTTTATATATTCATCCGTAATTTTATCCTTGGTCATTGTATCCCCCTTTTTTCTATTGTGTAACCGTATATTTCAATACCTGTTGGATCGCATTGGCAGTCGCGTAATAATCCTCCAAAAGTTGTTGAAGATGCGTGCGGCCACTGTCTTCCAGGTGATAATAAACATTCACCTGACGGCGTCCAACCTGTTTTTTGTAGTCTGAAATATATCCGGCATCTATTAATTTGTAGAGGGCGGGATACAAAGAACCAACTGGAATATTCAGGTATCCATCGGTCTGTTCCCGGATCAGGTGGATATTTCATAACCATAATAGTCCTGCTGGCTAAGCAGATGCAAAATTAACAATTCGACGGAACCGCGCCGGAAGTTACTTTTGTTGTTCATAGGCTTCTCCTTATTTTGAGTGTATTGTAAATTAAATAAGATAATAAGTCAATATATAGAAAAACTAAAATATAGTTGACATACACAATCGAATATGCTAACGTGAAAATGTAACAAGTAATTCAACATTCAAACACAGGAGGGTAAATATGGTAAAAACAAAAAACTTCAAAAAAAATCTTGGAAAAGGGTTATTGGCAGGCGCATTGGCACTTAGTCTTGCAGTTCCGACATTTGCAGCGGTTGATACGGTACAGGATATTGTACAAGAAGATGCACTGGCAAGAGAATCAGATCCATATGTATCTTATGACCTTAATTTGTATAGTGGAGTACCGGCATATACAACGGGTGGGTCAAATACAACAAATGTTGCATTAATTACAATGTCAAATTTAAGTGATTCGAGGGCAAAGAATGTAGAAGTTTATTCCTGTTCGATTGCGGGGCATAGAACTGTGAATGATAATGCTGTGTATATCTCAAGAGGGGAAGCGGGAAAAGTTATTATTCCGGCAGCAGAATACACATCACAGAATATATGTGCAAGTTTAGAAAAGTACAGTTATAATGGAAGTATTCGCGTAGTAGGAACTTATCATTATAATCATCATGTTAATTAAATTGATGTTTAATTCGATCCATGCTGGTTAATGCCAGCATGGAAAGGAGGGATTTTATTTGGGAAAACATAATTCGACAGGCACCATGATATTAATAAATATAAGAAGAGGATTATGCAATAAAAGGTTTTGGATTGTTGTTGGGGTTACAACAATTATTTATGCCGTTATTATTGTGCTGGAATGCTGGTTCCCGGTGCAGAAATATTATAGGGGGTATAACACCCCGGATTGGTATTTAGACGGACTGGCAGCCCTTGGAAGTAGTAAGGTTAATAAAATTTTGCAATTGGAATTGTTCCATAATTTATTCCCATTTGTGGGGGCTCTTGCATTTGCTTATGTGATTTTGGATGATCGCAGACACACATACTATTATCAAATTATTCAAAAAAAAGGATTGTCAAATTATTTTTGGAGTGATTTTCTGACGAGCGGATTAATGGGGGGAATCCTTGCTGTTATTTTACTGCTTGCATTAATTTTTGTTGCAAAACAGGAATAGATTATAATCCGTTTATTAAGGACGCTGTGCATGCATATCAGGAAATGTTTAAGGATGCTATATGTGGAAAAGTATATTGGGGAGATAAAATGATTGGGGAATGTAATAATTATCTTATATGGTGGTCATTAGGCTGTATTGGCTTTTTTCTTGCAGGGTTCTGGTTTGGACTGATTTCTGCACTGGTTGCTTTTTTATCGGATAATAAAGTATTTGTATATGCGATGCCGATTATTGTAACCATGATTATAGATAAATGGGCATATATTTTTACAATTATTTTTAAAAACAACGAAACGATATGCAATTTATTATATTCTATCCAGATACGACCGAATTATTCATTGTTTGGAGACCTCAATCATCTGGTCGTGCTTGCGCTTTTTTGCATTTTAACACTGGGCATAGGATTTGGCATGCAGAAAAAGATAACGTTGCGTTATTTGGAAGAGGGGGCGGCATAGGCATGAAAAATATGATATATACTACCGTTCGAAAGCCATCTTTCATGGTTAAAATGGCACTCATTACGGTTTTGTTTATTGCTGCGCTGATAGAACAGGTTTCTAATACCGGTCTTTATGCGAATTCATTTGGAACGCAGGAGCATATGACGGTAATTCTTCTGTTGATTCATACATTCAGTTATTCGGATTTTTATCAAAATATATTTTTCATTGGTTTTATTTTCCTTATTCCGGATATTGTAAAAGAAGAATATATAGAGCGGTCAAGTATCATGAAATATTCTTCAAGAAATACAGCAGGGAAGCGTGCAATAGAAAAAATAATTTTTTTCTCCATTTTGTATCTGGCCTGGTTTGCGGTAATTACAATGTTTATCGGGGGAATAGGAACACGGGATTTTTCATTGACATGGCCGAGATTTATGGAAATCCAACAGAATCGAATTGCATCACAGGGCGTAGCGGCATCGGCATTTATTAACCTTCCGGATGGTGGAACAAATTATCCGGCATTACTTGTATTTGTCCTGATGTTTTTGCGCAGCTCTATCGGAATGGCTTTTTTGGGGCTGTTAGCACTTTTGGTTACTTTAGTTACTGCGAAAACGAGAAATGGAATTGGAGTACTGGTGATACTTGTTTCCATAGCATATTATGTTACACAGAGGATGGGTGGTGCGATTACTTACTGGAATGATGCAGCACCGGTAGGACAAAAACGCAGCTATTTTAATATTACAAAAGCTACCATACAGCCATTGTTTACAGCGTGCAGTGTTCAAGATCAATTTATGCCATGGATGCGCTATGGTATTATTGCGGGCATTCTTTTATGTGTCATCACCGGAGCAGGAATTATGCTTTATTACAGGAAAGGGGATTTGGGCGATGAGGATCGAGATGAATAATATTAACAAAACAATAAAGGGTGTATCGCTTCTGACAGACATTAACCTGGCACTGGAATCCGGTCATATCTATGGATTTGTCGGAGATAATGGCAGTGGAAAAACGGTATTGTTCAAGGTATTATTGGGACTGATGCACAAGTCTTCCGGGACCATTCTGGTAGATGGCAGGGAACAGAAGGATCTGATGCAGGATGTTGGTTTCATCATTGAGCGTCCGGAGTACATACCATATTATTCAGCAAAAAAGAATCTGGAAATCATTGCGGCCTATCGGAAAGTCGCGGATGATCAGCGCATTTGCACGGTATTGGAGATGTTCGGCTTAGACCCGTCGGATAAGAAGGCGGTGGGAAAGTATTCGCTCGGTATGAAGCAAAAGCTTGCACTTTCCATGGCATTTCTTGAAGATCCGAAAGTATTGATACTGGATGAACCGCTCAGCGCGCTGGATGCAGATTCGGTGCAGGAAGCCCGCAAGCGCATTTTGGAGGAAAAGGAGCGTGGAAAGCTGGTTCTTATTGCATCCCATTATCCAGAGGATATCCAATCACTGTGTGATGAGGTATATTGGATGAAGAATGGACATGTTTTACCGTCGAAGGAAAATAAATGATGTCAAAGTTATCAGAAAAAGAATAAGAAATGGCATATTTTTGTAGTATGAAAAAGGTATGGGAGTGTACTTGTGTTTCCAATCGTTTTCTGCTACAGTAGGCTTATACAGAACAGATGATTAGCAAAGGAGCTTTCTCGGGATAAGAGAAAGCTCTTTTTGCTGTATAAATCATAAAGGATCAGGGAGGCGAATCTATGGTGCAGAAATGATCACATTGTTGTCAGAGGCAATGCCATTAAGCCAGTTGTTCGAAGTTTTGTTCGATAGCTGCATATTCCGCAAAAACAGAGCACTCGCTCCGCATGAGCGGAGCGCTGTTCCGCTAGGAAATGATATTATTCCCGTAACCATCTGCAAATATCAACAACTTGCACACCTTGATAATCATAGGTTTCATGATGCGTTCTTGCAATTATCATCTTAGGATAAGCATCCCTTATTGCAAGCAGTGGTGAATGTTCTCTTTCAAATGTTTTTTCATCCGAAATATTATCGCTTACCTGAATATATATTTGCATCTCACGTTTCTTAGCTACAAAGTCCACTTCTCTTTTATAGAGTTTGCCAACATATACCTCATATCCTCTTCTGCGTAACTCCAGATAAACAATATTCTCATAAACTCTTCCGAAATCCATGTTTCGTGTACCATTGACTGCATAACGGAATGATGCATCGCAAAGATAATACTTACTATTGTTCGTCAGGTATTTTTTCCCCTTTAAATCATACCGTTTTGCCTCATAGAACAGAAAAGCATTTTCCAAATAACCAATATATTTCGATACCGTCTTTCGAGTTATCTCACTTCGGTCATTGTTTAAGGTTTTGCTGATATTATTTGGAGAAAGTAAGTTACCAATATTATCCATCATAAATTCTGATATATTGGTAAACTCTGATTTATTTCTTATCTTATACTTTTCTACCAAGTCTCTGACAAGAATGGTTGAATACACATCTCTAACATAGTCATACTGTCTATCCTCAGTCTTATATACATAAGCCCCCGGCATGCCACCAGTTCGGACATACTGATCAAATGCATCGTCATATCCATCTGTAATTTCATAATAAGTTAGATATTCCATGAAAGAAAATGGATATACCTTTATTTCCATCGTTCTTCCGGTAAAAAGTGTTGCCAAATCTGAACTCAGCAAAAATGCATTTGAACCGGTAATGTAAATATCATAGATTCCTTTGGCGTAAATACTATTGATTGCAAGCTCAAACTGAGGGCACAACTGAACCTCATCTATCAATAAAACATTCGTCATTCCCTCTTTGTATTGATCGAGAATGTACTTATGCAATGTGTGATATTCTAACAAATAATCAAACTCTAATTCCTGAAGGTTTATCATTACAATATTTATCGGTTCCTCTAATGACTGCAAGTATGTAACAAACTCTTGCAGCAATACTGATTTGCCGCTTCGTCTGATCCCCGTGATAACTTTTATATCTGGTGTTCCATACAATTCAATCAGTTCATCTAAATACTTTTTTCTTACTATAAGCTGCATGGTGCCATCCCCTATTCCCACTTTTAAAAATTTTTTTATTTTTCGGTAATATAATTTTCAAACACATATTAACACAATCTGTATCTTCTGTCATTATTCTATTCCCACTTTTTAAAAAATATTCATTTTCAGGTAATAAGCACCTGAAATCAGAAATCAGAGGTGCCAGAAATCAGAGGTGCCTGACACAATAAATATTTAATCCAGAAGGCTGGAAAGCATGAGTGCGACCATAGCCTTCTGCTTCAAATCCGGCATGGAATCAATAAGGATGGAAACCTCCTGTTTGGAAGGGACAAAGGGAAGATATTCGTCAAATCTGCGCATAGGAAGCTGGGTATCATCCCACGGTTGGTGAAGGACATACAGGGTAAAAAAGCGCAGCTGTGAAATAGCACAGTTTATGGTACGGTCAGAAAGATTTCTGGAATTTTGAAGCCATCGGATATAATCACGGAGTTCCGGCCAGGAAACATCTTCCGGAAGTTTGTGAAGGCAGGTGGAAAGATAATCCAGATAAGCCCTGATATAGGTGCAGTAATTTTTAAGAGTATGGTCAGTAAGACCACGGAGGGAAATCATTTCCCGAAAAGAATTTAAATAATTGTCCATGATAAAATCTCCTTTGAAATGTAATAGAAAATAGAAATATTTCAAAAAGGGGAGGTGGACGGATAAAAAAACAGAATGTGCTTACTGTGGAGGAGCAGCTTGTAACAGTAAACGAAAGAATCCAGGAAGTAGAGAATGAATTGAAACAACTTCGTTCACAGAGAAAAGAAATTCTGGAGAAAATTGAAGAACAGAAAAAAGAAACTTTATTTCGAGCGGTGATTGCTTCGGGAAGAATCGTAGAAGATGTTCTTGCAATATTAAAAGCCCAAGATCAGAAAAAAGAACAGTAATTTAGAAAAAAGATGTTTATTGCTATGAAACGTGTAGCAGTAAACATCTTTTTTGTTACCGTGATGGAACAATCACGCTGCGACTATCAAGATAGGAGCCAATATATATATTTGAAAAATATGATGATGTCGAGGGTATGGGGAGCGAAATCCGCATCAAGTTTGTCGAGTAGGAAAAAGTCACGAAGTGAGTTTTGAGTTACTCAGGCGAAACTTGCTCTTTATTGACAATCTGAAAGTTGCATTAATGAATATTTAAATGAGGTATTTAACAAATATAGATTTTTTAGTGATATTTATGATTTATAATATTTGAAAAGAAGATCTTAGAGTATTAGTTGTAAATGAAAGGTCTAATCCCCCAGCTATGCTGGGGAGAATGGAGTAAGCAGAAGCGTGTAAGATAATAATAGAAAGCCTCCTATGCTAAAATGAGAATGGTGTCGCAAGCAAAACTCAAAATTTAGTATAGGAGGCGGTCCAAGATGGACAATAAGAGTTTATCACACGTAAGGTGGAAATGCCAATACCATATAGTTTTTATTCCGAAATACAGAAAGAAAGTGTTGTATGGAAAGCTAAAAACAGATGTACGAGAGATAATTTCTACATTATGTAGATATAAAGATATAAAGATGTGGAGATTATAGATGGTGCAGTATGCGAGGATCATATTCATTTAAGTGTAGCAATTCCGCCTAAGTATAGTATTTCAAAATTTATGGGGGTACTTAAAAGGTAAGAGTACGCTAATGATATATGATAGATATCCAGAATTGCAGAGTAAATGGGATAAAGCGTTCTGGACCAGAGGATATTATGTTTCAACAATTGGTAATATCACAGAAGAGGCAATAAAGAAATATATAAGAGAGCAGGCAGAAGAGCCGAGAAAAGAAGATTCAAGAAGTACCGATTTATAAGCGGACCAGTAACAATGCTTGCGATACCGCCCTTTTGGGTGAGCATGTAATCGACCCTTATGAGGTCCAATCCAAACCACCACTTGAAGTGGTGGTAATGACTAGAAATATTTATTTTTGAGGAGGATACATGAATATTTATATGTTGAAAAAGAAATAAAGTATTTGTTAAAAAATACTATTTTTTATTTAGGGATTATAATTGTGATTTGTACGTTAGTGTTAACATTAAAGCCGTATTTAAATTTATATGAAAATGTTAGAGAAGAAAATAGCAAAATTGTATATGGTGATGAAGGTATAATTAATGGGTATATACCAACTGAAGCTAATGAGCAAAGAGAACAGGCTTTTAATAGAATATACGAATCATTGATTGAAGATTTTGATGTCTCAGAAGAAGAAGCTACAGATGCATTAAATAAAATAAAAAAGATGCATACACAAGAAGAGATAGCAGAATATTTACATGAAAATTATGGAATATCAGAGAGAGGAGTTGATAATGTTTTTGAAAGTTACATGGAAAAACATGCTACAAAAAAAGAAATGAAAGAGTATCTAAGAGAAACTTTTTCAAAATCGACGTTTCCAGAAAGTTTTTCTTTTAAGTACATTGATTATTTAGGCATTGGCTTAATTTACTTATCTATCATTACATTCGTGTTGATTTTCATGAGGGATATGAAAAAAGATATATTTAGTTTGCTCCATACCAAGCCGATAAGTGGTGTTTCTTATATAATGACAAAACTTTTAGCAGGTTTAATTCCCATATGTGTATTTGCGCTGATAATGACTGGTATATTTGATGGAATTGCTAATATGGTTGCGCCACAATATGGCTCGGAAATGGAATGGGTTAGTATTTGGGTAAAGTTAGTACTATTTATTTTGCCTAATATATTTATGATTGGGGTATTCTTTATTTTTATTACTGTGATTTTTAAAAGCATATTACCAACAATTCCGATGTTATTAGTGTATGCAACGTATTCAAATATGGGGAGAATTACAGAGGTTGGGTATAAGTATATTCCCAATCCATTATCAATAGTGGTTCGTTTCCCAAATGATTTAGGTAATAATTATATTCCTACATGGACTATTATTAATCAAAGCATATTAATTATATTGGCAATTTGTTTGCTTGGAATTTCTATAAAGTTGTGGAAGAGGAGAAGGATAATATGAGGTTTATAAAATTTTACGTGATGGAGGATTGTGGATTATGAAGTGTAATTTTAAAATTAGTCTTCCGTTATATAAATTATTATATTCTATGGTATTTATGTTTGTAATGGCATTAATTAGACCCACAGTAACACCAGTAGAAATTCTAACTGTCATAGAGCCTAATTTATGCTTTCTAGCAATTGTTTTTGTGGCAGATATATATTACTGTGAGTTTAGAGAAAATAGAATAAATGTGTTTTATCTATTTCCGGACAGATTAAAATATAAAGCTGTAGTACAGAGATTTTTAATAGATTTTGTGTATTTGATATTACTAGATCTTATATTTTATTGGATTTATATTTTGCTTCAAAATAGCAATTTATTTACTGAAGAAATAATTTCGATATATGGATATAGTATTTTAATGTGTTTTATGACAGTGCTATTTTTTGCATCACTTTCTGTTACTATGGTGAATTTTTTTCAAAATATGTGGTTCGGACTTGCAATAAGTTTAGCAGTATGGTTTGTATTTAATACAAAAGTTAAAGAATATTTACCAACGGTATTAAATATATTTGCATATAAAATAACTCCAGAAATTAATGGTGGGATAACTCCATATTTTTTTAGTCGTGCATTATATATGGTAGTTGGCATTGTAATGTTAATCATGAATTATTTGTTGGTGAAACGTTCACCAATGAGAAAAGTAAAGGAAGGGAAAAAATGATTGAAATAAGAAATTTAACAGTTCAGTATAAAAATGGTGTAAAGGGATTAGATAATGTAAATCTAACAATTCCAAACGGAATATATGGACTTTTGGGAGAAAATGGGGCAGGAAAATCAACATTGATGAATGTATTAACTACATTGTTAACACCAACTAGAGGAACGGTTATTGTTAATTCTGTAAATGTTATACCACAAAATTATACAAAAGTAAAGAAAATGATAGGGTACTTACCGCAGGAACTTAGGAATGTATCCCAATCTTAACTGTTCGTGAAACTTTTAGAATATGTAGCAGCTTTATCAGGAGTTGATCCGATTAAAAAAAGAAAA
>ENA-OQDM01000209-OQDM01000209.1-human-gut-metagenome-genome-assembly--contig:-NODE-209-length-39035-cov-3.329984_pt1 | contig 39035 bp, 29 predicted proteins | sample MGYA00242772_ERZ504605 | MGnify/ENA primary metagenome ERZ504605 (study PRJEB26092, sample SAMD00036348) | human gut metagenome | host: Homo sapiens | study: EMG produced TPA metagenomics assembly of... | reverse complement strand
TTTTCTTTTCTTTCAGACACCGCTTCTGTACCTCTTTGGTGCAAGCAGCAACACAATCCGATACGCTTCCACGTATATTTCCATTTATCTTGTCGGAACCGTATTTGTCGAGCTGGCTGTCGGATTGAATACTTTTATCAGCTGTCAGGGACACGCACGCACGGCCATGTGCTCCGTTCTCATTGGCGCTGTTATCAACATTGGTCTTGACCCGGTTTTCATCTTCGTTCTTCATATGGGTGTTTCCGGGGCCGCACTTGCTACCATTCTCTCCCAGGCTTTAAGTGCTGCATGGGTTCTTCGGTTTCTTACCTCAAAAAAATCAGGTGTCCGCCTTTCTCTTCGCACCATGAAACCGGATTTTTCCATTTTAGGCTCTGTCATGGCACTCGGCATCTCACCATTTATCATGTCTACAACGGAAAGTGCCATCACAATCGTCATGAACCACGGGCTACAGACGTACGGCGGCGACCTCTATGTCGGCTCGATGACAATTCTCCAGTCGGTGCTGCAGCTGATTTTCGTACCGGTCAACGGCTTTACGAACGGTGTACAGCCGATCATCAGCTACAACTTTGGTGCAGGCCAGTTTGACCGTGTCCGCCAGACAATCCGGCGCATGATCGCCATTACTTTTACTGCCGCTTTCGTCTACGTTGTATTCGCAATGCTTCGTCCGGCTCTTTTTGCCGGTCTTTTCACGACTGACCCGGAACTGATTGTCATCGTAGAGAAGGTACTTCCGGTTTACATTGCCGGCATGGCAATTTTCGGACTGCAGAGCGGCGTACAGAGTTCCTTCCTCGGTCTTGGCCAGGCGAAGATTTCTCTTTTTATTGCACTGCTCCGGAAAGTCATCCTTCTGATTCCGCTTGCACTCATTCTGCCGCATTTCTTCGGTGTCATGGGCGTTTACTATGCAGAACCGATCGCTGATGTATGTTCTGTTATCACTGCCGTTACGCTGTTTCTCTGCAATATCCGGAAAATTCTTTCAACAGAAACACTTGCAAAAGTGACTCATACCGAAGAATGACAAAAGAGGCGCTCTGCGACCTTTTCCATGCACCACCCATAATCAATTTTCTCGATCGTTTCGGCTGCATAGACGGGATATTCCGCGAGAAGAATCCCGTCGATCGAATACGTAACCGAACCGACCTTTTCTCCTTTCTTTACCGGGGCTTTCAAAAGCTCCGGTAAAAAAATGTCTTTTTCCGGTATTTCTGTCTCTTTCAGAAGAGCGGGAAGCGAGCGCGCCGGATCAAGCGCTGGGCTTGTAAGGGTAAGGCGGGCGCTGCTTTTTACCTGCAGCATCCCGTCGTAAACACCGTCTGCTACTTCAATCTGCCCTGGGTTCCAGCTATGGTCCAGCACGTCACGATACATATACGATTCCAGCCCGTAGTTTAAAAGCTTTGCGGCATCCGCCCATTTATAGTTTTTATGGCTGGGCCATCCGCACGCAAGCAACGACACAATCAGACGCTTTCCATCCCGCTCCAGCGCACCGGTATAACAGTAACCGGCTTTTGCCGTGAAGCCGGTTTTTCCCGAAACAGCTCCATCCATCTGATCCAGCAGTGCGTTGTGATTATAGCAGTTGAACATGTTTTTCTTTTCCAGATCCCAGAAGGTATAGGACCGCGTCTGCGTCACTGCGAGAAACTGGGCGGCTTTCGGTGAAATCCAGACACAGTATCGCATGATCCGTGCCAGATCAGCTGCTGTCGTGTGGTGATCTCCGCCTGCGTCAGAAGCATCGAGACCGTTCGGCGTCACAAAATGCGTATCTGTACAGCCGATTGCTGCGGCTTTTTCATTCATAAGCGATGCAAATTCCTCTACACTTCCGCCGATGGTCTCTGCAATCATTACCGCCGCGTCGTTATGCGATTCCAGCATCAGGGAATACAGAAGATCGCCAAGCAGAAACTGTTCTCCCTCCCGCACACCGAGATGTACTTTCGGCGCTGCGGCTGCTTTAGCCGATGCAGTTGCGACCGTCTGCTCTTGTCCGTTTTCCAGTGCCAGAATGCATGTCATGATTTTCGTTGTGCTCGCCATTGCCATAGGATCTGTCTCGCGTTTTCCGAACAGCACACGGCCGGTATCGCCATCCATCAGGCATGCCGCCGTTGCAAACAGCTGATTCGGCTCGCTCTCCTGCTCTGTCGCAGTCACGGACACACTTCCCAAAAACAGAAGCAGGATTCCCAGGAAAAAACCTGTCTTGTTTCTTCTTTTTCTGTTCAAAATCAGATCCCCCTTGTGTTTTTTCTCTTTAAAAATGGAAAAGCCGGACGCTCTTTTGGGACCGGCTTTTTGTCTGCTTCTTCTTCATTATATGAGGTTTCCTGCAAAATCATGGTAAAATTTCACAAAGTTATTGACACTGCGATCCATATCATGTATAATTCCCCGTGTTTGTATAGAATTACTAAACTTTTTGTTTATTTTTACTGAGATTTCCTGAGAATCCGTATTCAGCAAAAGGATCCCGGGAAAGACTTTGGATGCAGAAAGGATTTTTTATGGAAATCGGAAAAAAAATCAGGGAACTGCGGATGTGGAAAGGACTGACGCAGGAGGAACTGGCAGATCGGAGCGAGCTGTCAAAGGGATTTATTTCCCAGCTTGAAAACGATGTGACCTCTCCCTCGATCGCCACGCTGGTTGATGTTCTTACCTGCCTTGGAACGGATCTAAAAACGTTTTTCGGCGAAGAGCAGGACAATCAGGTTGTCTTTTGCGAAGAAGATTACTTTGTAAAGACCGCTGAAGCGCAGGGCAACGAGATCGCATGGATCGTTCCGAATGCACAGAAAAACAGGATGGAGCCAATCCGGCTGACGCTGCAAAGCGGCGCGTGCACCGAGATTGATTCACCGCATGAAGGCGAGGAATTCGGCTATGTACTTTCCGGCCGTATTCTCCTTCATCTTGGAGATGAATGCCACAAAGTGAAGAAAGGGGAAAGCTTCTACTATCCCGCTTCCTGTAATCACTATCTGGAAAATCCGGGTAAAACACCGGCCATCATTCTCTGGGTCAGTTCACCGCCTTATTTTTAGATTTTTTACACCGCGTGATTTTCACGAGAAACGGTGTTCCAAATTTCACAACCCGAAAGGAGCATATTACACATGAGTACCAAATTACTTGATCTGGTCAACATCACAAAATCGTACGACGGAGTTACCATTCTGGATGATCTGAATCTTTATATCCGTGAAAACGAATTTCTTACCCTCCTTGGCCCGAGCGGCTGCGGAAAAACAACCACATTACGTATCCTCGGCGGTTTTGAGACACCGGATGCCGGAAAGGTTTTATTTAACGGACAGGATATCACCCAGCTTCCGCCGAACAAACGCCAGTTAAATACGGTGTTCCAGAAATATGCTCTTTTCACGCATATGACAATTGCGGAAAACATTGCTTTCGGGCTGAAAATCAAAGGAAAATCCAAAGCATATATCGATGACAAAATCAAATACGCATTAAAACTTGTTAACCTTGAGGGTTACGAAAACCGCTCCCCGGCGCTTCTCTCCGGCGGCCAGCAGCAGCGAATCGCCATTGCGCGCGCGATTGTCAACGAACCAAAAGTTCTGCTTCTGGATGAGCCGCTCGGCGCACTTGACTTAAAGCTCCGTCAGGTATGCAGTACGAGTTGATCCGTCTGAAAAACGAGCTTGGTATCACCTTTGTCTATGTCACCCATGATCAGGAAGAGGCGCTTACTATGTCGGACACGATTGTTGTCATGAACCAGGGTTATATCCAGCAGATCGGCACACCGGAAGACATCTACAATGAGCCGCAGAACGCATTCGTTGCAGACTTCATCGGTGACAGCAACATTCTCGACGGCATCATGATTGAGGACCGTCTCGTCGAGATTCTCGGTGCGAAGTTCGAGTGCGTTGATGTCGGATTCGGCAAAAACAAACCGATCGACGTTGTGATCCGCCCGGAGGATATTGATCTTGTGAAGCCGGAGGAAGGTACCATCCGCGGACGTGTCACCCATCTGATTTTCAAAGGTGTTCACTATGAGATGGAGGTTACGGTGAACGGCTTTGAGCTTCTCGTTCACTCTACCGATCTGTTCCCGGTCGGACAGGAAGTCGGCATTCACGTCGATCCGTTCGATATCCAGATTATGAACAAACCGGAATCCGAAGATGAGGAGGCGGCAGCCATTGAAGAGTAATAAATTAAAGAAATGGCTGGCAGCACCGTATGCCGTCTGGGCTGCCGGTTTCATCATCATCCCGCTGATCCTGATTCTCTACTATGCGTTCACCGGGGAAGAAGGCGGCTTTACCCTTTCGAATTTCGCCTACGTTGCGACGAAGGAAAACATCAAGGCACTCGGCCTGGCGCTGTGGCTGTCGCTTCTTAGCACCGCGCTCTGTCTTTTGCTTGCCTATCCGCTTGCCATGATTCTGGCAAACCGGAATGTCAATCAGACCAGCTTTATTGTGCTGATCTTCATTCTCCCGATGTGGATGAATTTTCTGCTCCGTACGCTTGCATGGCAGACACTGCTTGAGAAAAACGGCGTCATCAACAGCATCCTCGCGTTTTTCCATCTGCCCGGCATTTCTATCATCAATACACCGGGAGCGATCATTCTCGGTATGGTGTACAACTTCCTGCCGTTTATGGTTCTGCCGATCTACAATGTTCTGATTAAGATCGACCGTGATGTCATCAACGCAGCAAGGGACCTCGGAGCAAACAGTGTGCAGACGTTTCTGAAAGTAACGCTGCCGCTCACCACGCCGGGTATCGTAAGCGGTATTACCATGGTATTCATCCCGGCGCTTACAACCTTTGTTATTTCCGACCTGCTCGGCGGAAGCAAGATCCTTCTGATCGGAAACGTCATCGAGCAGGAGTTCAAACAGACCAACAACTGGAATGCCGGAAGTGCACTCTCCACAGTCCTGATGATCTTCATCATCCTGTCGATGGTTCTGATGAACAAATACGATAAAGACGGGGAGGGAACGGCATTTTGAGAAAGAAACTGGAAAAAATTTACATGGCACTCATTTTTATTCTTCTGTATGCGCCGATTGTCACCCTTGTGGTGCTCTCCTTTAATGATTCAAAAACGCGTGCCAAATGGGGCGGCTTTACCCTGCACTGGTACCGCTCACTGTTTGCCAATACAGAGATCATGAATGCGCTGTATACGACACTGATCATCGCGCTTCTTGCCTCTGCGATTGCGACTGTGCTGGGAACGCTTGCGTGCATCGGCATCAACAGCATGTCGAAAAAGAGCCGGACGGTTTTCATGGGCATCACCAATATTCCGATGCTGAACGGTGAGATCGTCATGGGTATCTCGTTGATGCTGCTCTTTATCATCTGCCGCATTCAGCTTGGATTCGGTACCATTCTGATGGCACATATTACGTTCAATGTTCCTTACGTTATCTTGAGCGTTATGCCGAAATTAAAGCAGACGAACAAATCGACGTACGAGGCAGCTCTCGATCTTGGTGCCTCTCCGCTGTATGCATTCTGGAAAGTTATCTTCCCGGACATCATGCCAGGCGTTGTTTCGGGCTTTCTGCTCTCCTTTACGATGTCCCTCGATGATTTCGTTATCACCTACTTCACCAAGGGACCGGGCGTTGATACGCTCTCCACAAAGATTTATGCCGAAGTCCGCAAGGGAATCAAGCCGGAGATGTACTCGCTCTCCACGATTCTTTTTGTTACCGTACTGCTTCTGCTGCTCCTTGTGAATGTGAATCCTTCTCCGAAGGAAGAAAAAGAGGAGGCAAAAGAGCGCGAGGCTATGGCGAAGAAGGGCATCCGTTTCCGCATCACGAAACGTGTGGTCTTCCGCCGGATTCTTCCGATCGCCATGGTGCTTGTCATCGGCGGCGGCGGTATTTACTACGGAAGCCAGAATGCTTCAGCCGGCGGCTCCCAGCAGCTGATTGTGTACAACTGGGGCGAATATATGGATTCTGATGTCATCGATATCTTTGAGGAAGAAACCGGTATCCACGTTGTTTACGAGGAGTATGAGACGAACGAAATCATGTATCCGAAGATCAAATCCGGTGCGATTTCCTACGATCTTGTCTGCCCGTCCGACTATATGATTCAGAAGATGATCCAGAACGATCTGCTGCAGCCGATCAACTTTGACCATATTCCGAACGCTTCCAACATTGGAGATATGTACTACGAGACTTCCGAGCAGTTCGACCCGGGCAATCTCTACTCGATCCCGTACTGCTGGGGAACAGTTGGTATTCTGTACAACAAAAAAATGGTAACCGAGCCGATCGACTCCTGGTCTGTTCTGTGGGATACCAATTACCGCGACAGCATTCTGATGCAGGACAGCGTGCGCGATGCGTTTGCTGTTGCTTTAAAGGATCTGGGATACTCCTTAAACTCCACCAATATCAAGGAGCTGACGGAGGCGAAAGATCTGCTTGTGACACAAAAACCTCTCGTGCAGGCGTACGTTGTGGATCAGGTGCGTGACAAGATGATCGGAAATGAGGCGGCTATCGGCGTTATTTACTCCGGTGAAGCTATCTACACGAAGCGTGAAAACCCGGATCTGGAATACGTTGTTCCAAAAGAAGGCTCTAACGTCTGGATCGATTCCTGGTGCATTCCAAAAGATGCGCAGCATGTCGAGAACGCAGAGAAATTCCTGAATTTCCTCTGCCGGCCGGACATCGCACTGAAAAACTTTGAGTATATTACCTACTCTACGCCGAATGATGCGGCGCGTGAACTGATTGAGGATGACGATATCCGAAACAGTGAAATCGCCTTCCCGGATGAGGAAACGCTTGCACGGTGCGAAACCTTTACGTATCTTGGCGATGATGCCGATGAGGTTTACAACCAGCTGTGGCGTGAAGTAAAATCAAATTAAAGATCTGCTTTCGGACAAAAAAAGATCCCGGTCAGGAATTCTTAGGAAAGATTCCTGCCGGGATTTTTCTATTCTTACTGTTGCTCTCAAAAGTCTGTTTTAATCAAAATTGTGGTCAAAGCGCGGAGAAAGCGTTCCGTTTCCATGGAGCACTTCATCCAGCTTTACAAGCTCCTGCGGCGCCTCTGCAAGCGCTCTTTCGTACAGGTGGACAAGATTCCGTGTGCCCGCTTCGCATTCCTTCTGAGGCCTTCCAGGCATCACACGGCCGCCCATCGAATCATAGCAGCCGACCAGTTTCATCGCTCCAAGAAGAAGGCTTCTTACCGCACTGCTGCGGCAGATCGTGATTCTCGTCCAGAGCTTCATGCCCTTCAGGCATTCGACAATTTCTGTTTCCCCGATTTCCGGAAAACAGCGGTGGATGACCTTGTTGCCGTCGGTGTGCGGGCAGATCGGCGATGCCGGACGGTATACGAGCGGATCGAGGCCGTCCTCCAGCATGAAGTACTGGTCAAGGCTCGTCTCAATCTTTGCATGGGAAATTCCAGTGTGATCCACAAATTTCCCGATATACGGATGACACGTCGAATCGAGAAGGTAATGGCAGGCAAAGCCTAACAGATACGCTTCCATCGCCTCTGACGGGCTCTGCTGATACTTTTTCACCTCATCCTCGAACAGAACGGAAGCCGTCTGCTCATGCAGAAGCGTTCCGTAATCAGACACACGGTTTTTCGAGAACGGATGGTAATAAAAGAAGATATCCGGCCCGTGCAGTCCGATCAGATACAATTTTTTGTTTTCTCGAATGATCTTTTTCAAATTTGCCGGAAGCTGTTCATAGACTTCTCTTCCGAACCTGTCGTGTGCGTACGTAGTAGGCATATCGGTATCTCCCTTCTTTTTTCTCCTGCCGGATCAGACATCCAGCTTGATCTGCATTTCCTCTTCCACTTCTGCGCGGAAGTCCTCCATCTTGACCGGACTGATCTCCGGCAGATTGTCGGTGGAATCGACGCCGAAGTTCCGCAGGAATTCTTCGGTCGTGCCGAACACAATCGGGCGGCCCGGCGCGTCGAGACGGCCAAGCTCCTGCACCAGATTGTACTCCACCAGTTTGTTGACCGCGTGATCGCTCTTGACGCCGCGGATCTTGTCGATCTCCTGCTTCGTGACCGGCTGCTTGTAGGCAATGATCGAGAGAGTCTCCATCATGACGTCGGTCAGAACCGCCTTCTTCGGCTGCATGGCGATGTTGACAAGATAATCATAATATTCCTGTTTCGTGCACATCTGATACGCATTTTCAAGCTCCACGATGTGGATGCCGCGGTCTTTCGTATTATATTTTTCCATCATATGGTTCAGAATCCTGCGGGTCGTCTCCGTGTCATGGCCGATCGCTTTTGCAATCCTTCCCAGCTCCACGGAATCTCCCATCGCAAAAAGGACTGCCTCGATGGCTGCTTCCGCCTCCTCGACCGAAGAGGGGCGTCTTGCCTCACCCAGGGCAGTTTCTTTATTCCTGTTCTGTTCTTCCATCTGTCTTGTCCTCACTGTCTGTCTCGTCTGTATACGGCACAACTACGGTGTCTTCATCCTCCAGGGATTCAATCAGGATATCCCCGAAAAGCTCCTCCTGGCTGATCCGGATTTTGCCGGTTTTCATCAGCTCCAGGATTGCAAGGAAGGTGACAATCACATGCACCTTGCCCGGCTGGGATTCCAAAAGGTCGCGGAAGCTGAAGCGGCGTTTTTTAACAGCAAACTGCTCGACATACGTCATCTTGTCCGGCAGGCTGACCTCTTCTTTTTCGATCTTTCCGAACTTGCTTCGGATCGGGTCGATCTTGTCCTCCTGGCGCTTTAAAATCATTTTATAGATCGTATGGAGCTTCGCGAGAGAAATCTGCGAGAGAAGCTCGGAGGTATCGACCGGCGTCCTGTACTCCAGCACTTCTCTTGGAAGCGTCGGCTCCTTGTACACGGAACGGCTCGCCTCGTTCATGCGGTCACGCAGCTCGTACGACATGTACTTGTACATTTTGTACTCTAAAAGCTGCTGCACCAGCTCGGCTCTCGGGTCCTCTTCCTCGCCTTCCTCATTCACTTCTTTCGGAAGCAGCATGCGGCATTTGATATCCAGAAGCGTCGCCGCCATGACCATGAACTCGCTCATGATGTCGAGGTCTTCCCGCTCCATCTGATGAATGTATTCCAGATACTGGTCCGTAATCTCTACAATGGGGATATCGTAAATATCTATTTTGTTTTTATCGATCAGGTGAAGAAGAAGGTCCAGCGGTCCTTCAAACACCGGAAGCTTTACTGGTATCGCCATGTGCTCTGTTCTCCCTTACGTTTTCCCGATATCTGTAATAATCAATTCTCTTCTGTTCCAGATGCGGACCGGAATGGTGTGTTCGCCCGTTCCTGCACTGATGATCTGGCAGGTGCCGCCCGTCAGGAACAGCCCGCGGCAGTTTTCGAAAAAGGCGGAAATCCGGCGTCACAAGCCCCCGGTGCGCGCCAAGGCCCACCACGCCGCCGTGATAATGGCCGGAAAGCGTCAGATCGGCTCCATATGATGCATAGGAGCTGCGGTAGGCAGGGTGATGCGCCAGCAGAATGCCGTAGCGCGCCGGATCCGGTTTTCCAAGATGGTCCGTCAGTTCCGAAACCGGCAGCGGTCCGCGGTAAAAGCGGTTGTAATAGGTGCGGTCCATGGCATAGCCGTAGATCCGGACCGGACAGCCGCTGATGGTAAGATCCGCCGTCTCATTTTCCAGATAGCAGATTCCTGCCTTTTTCAGGCGCTCCCGGAGCTTTTCATACAGATCGCCGTACTGTTCCGGATACAGCTTCAGACGGTATTCGTGGTTTCCGCAGCCATAGATTACCTGGTATTCCTCCGCAAGACGTTCCGCGAAACTCAGACCCGGGTCGAGGTTCTCCCCCGGCTTTGCCACAATCTGGTCCCCGCCGATGATGACAAGATCCGGAGCCGCCTCATTGATGACTGCCTTTAACACCGTGTTGTCCGGGCCAAACTCCATATTGTGAAGATCACTGATAAACGCCAGACGAAAACCGTTTCCTTCCAGAAATTTTCCATTTGACGAAAGTTTGTAATAGGTCGTTGTAAATTTTCTCATACCGTTCATTATACTTGATTTTTCGGTGTATGACAACCCGTTTTCCCTGCGGTTTATAAGCCCAGTGCCTGTTTTGCCAGCTGATCGGCTTTTTCGTTGTAGGTGACGCCGGTGTGGCCCTTTACTTTGCAGAAGCGGATCGCAACTTTGGCCGATGCCAGATCGTAAAAATTCCGGTAATCGATGGTTCCCTGTTTTTTCGCCTGCCATTCTCTCGTACACCAGCTTGCGATTCCCTGGTAATCGTGATAGATGGCCAGCTCCGGAATATCATGTGTCAGGCAGTAAGCCATGGCCAGCTCTGCGCCCTTGATCTCGCCTGCTACATTCCGCATGGAGACGAGATCCGGGTCGCTGTATTCTTCTGCAAGATTCAGCTCTTTTCCGTCCAGGAAGAGGACCACACCGCAGGAGAACTTTCCGAGCGCATGCTGATAGCTTCCATCCACGTATGCGACGGCGCTCCTGCCGACACCGGCGTATTCCGGGTCTTCGCATGGTTTTTCCGCCAGAATCAGGTGTTCCCAGTCCCAAGAAGAAGGATCGGGTGCTGCCGTGCTCTGTACTGCCTTTCGTTCCGGGGCAGCGAAATACGTTCCTTTTGTTTCCCGCAGCAATGGTTCCGGCATTTTACCGCCGCCCAGAAAGGCCTCTGCTTCCTCCAGACGCTCAAATCCCTTGTAAATTGCGCCAGGATAACCGTGTACCTGCGCTTTGCACGCATCCCATGTCCGGTAGATGCCCGGAACCTTTCCCTGTTTTACCGCATAGTAATTTTTCTTTGCCATGTTTTTCTCCTTTTCGCGCATGATACTCCGGCTTTATGCCGTCCCAAGAAAATATTGTTTCATCGTACATCCGAACAGATCCCACATGCCGGCTCTTGCCACGTCTGCTCCATATAAAATCGCAACGGAACCAAGTTCCTCACCGTCTGCTTTGTAAACAATTCTTCCGGCACACTCGCCTTTCTGGATAGGGGCCTGCACCTCTTCCGGCAGTTCCATCGTTTTTTCCACTTCACCAATCACCGTCCCGCCCGTCGTAAGATAGCGGAATTCTTCCGCATATTCCAGTTCTGCCGTATCCTGCTTTCCGTAAACAACCGAAAGTTCCGGCAGGGGATCGCGTTCCCGGTCTATGTAGATGCTGCAGGACGAAAACCCATACTGGAACAGTGACGCTGCATCTGCAAACCGCACCTTGTAGTCCGGTGCTCCCATCACGACTGCCAGCATCGTCAGATCATTTTTCTTCGCCACTGCCGAGACGCAGTACTTCGCCTTCGAGGTGCTTCCTGTTTTCAGTCCCACACAGCCCTCATAGCCGCGGATCAGCTTATTTGTATTGGTGAGGGTGAATGGTTTGCTTCCCTTCTGTGTGACATGCGTAATCTCTTCCATCCAGATAGAGGAATAGTTCAGGATCTGCGGAAAGCGCTCGATCAGCTCCCGAGACATTTTCGCCACATCTGCCGCTGTCGTGTAATGGCCGTCGGAATCCGTGAGGCCGCAGCAGTCCTCAAACTTCGTGTCGTTCATGCCGAGTTCTTTTGCTTTCTGGTTCATCCGGCTGACAAACTCGCTTTCTGTCCCCGCAATATGCTCTGCCATCGCTACAGATGCATCGTTTCCCGAAGCAACGACAATACACTTGATCATCGTCTCAACGGTCTGCTTTTCGCCCTCTTCCAGAAAAACCTGGGACCCGCCCATACTTCTGGCGTGCGCACTCGTCGTCACTTCGTCGGTCAGCTGGAGCGTCCCTTTTTCGAGCTCTTCAAAAATCAGCAGCAGCGTCATGATTTTTGTGATGCTCGCCGGGCTTCGCTGTTCCGACGCATTTTTCTCGTACAGAACAGTTCCGGTCTGTGCCTCCATCAAAAGAACAGACGGCGAAGCCAGCCCAAGGTCCGTTGTCATCTCCGGTGCTGTCTCCTCCGTCTCTTCTGTTTTCTGTTCCGTTGTTTCGTTCTGCTGCTTGTCGGAAGATTCTCCATTCTGCTCTGCCGCAATCACTTTCAAGGGCGCTGCAAGAAGCGCCAGGATCATCAGCAGGCTCCAGACGATATTTCGTGTTCTTCTCTTCATATTCCCCCGAAACATCTGCTCTTTCTTCCCTACAGGCTATGCAGACGACCGCAGAACTATGCTGTCTGTTCCGTTTACAGCAGCGGTGCCAGAAACTTCAGCGCACCGCGGAGTGCACGGACTGCAAAATTTTTCTTTCGGCAGTAGTCCATATTGATCTGCTCACACTGTTCAAACGTGATCAGCGCATCCTCTTTTACCTGGCAACCGCACTGCTGCCGTACATCCAGACACCGCACTCAAAATGCAGGTACATGCTCCGGTAATCCATGTTGATCGTTCCGACCGTCGCAACTTCATCATCACAGACAAAGCTCTTGGAATGGATAAAGCCTGGCGTATACTGGTAAATCTGACGCCGGATTCCAGCAGGATCTCGTAATTGGCCTGCGTCAGAATATAGACAATCTTCTTATCCGGGATGCCCGGCGTTACAATCCGCACATCGACTCCGCGCTTTGCCGCCATGCAGAGAGCGGTCAGCGTCTCGTTGTCCGGAATCAGATACGGGGTAAAAATATAAAGATATTTTTTCGCCTGTGAAATAATGTTCAGATAAACATGCTCGCCTACTGTCTCTCCATCCAGCGGGGAATCGCCGTACGGCTGCACAAAACCGTCTTTTTTAAACGCTTCCTTGTGATAGATTTCCGGCCGGTATGATTCGAAATCGCATTCCATACCGGTGATTGTGCTCCACATCTGCAGAAACATCACCGTAAAACTCCATACCGCCTCACCATGCAGACAAATTCCGGAATCCTTCCAGTGGCCGAACCGCTCCTTGCGGTTAATGTATTCGTCCGCAAGATTAATGCCGCCCGTGAAAGCCGTATGACCGTCGATCACGGCAATTTTCCGGTGGTCACGGTTATTTAAAATGACATTCAGCACCGGTCGGAACTGATTGAACGCCGCACACTTGATGCCCATCTGCTGCAGCGATTTATAATACTGATACGGCAGTGTCGTCACGCAGCCGAAATCATCGTAAATCAGCCGCACATCCACACCGGCGGCCGCTTTTTCCTTCAGAATCTCCAGCACCGTATCCCACAGATACCCCTCGCTGATGATGAAATATTCCATAAAAATGTAGTGTTCTGCCTTTTTGAGTTCCTCAATAAAGTGCTCAAACCATACATCTCCCAGCGGGTAATACTCTGTTTCTGTATTTTCATAAACAGGATAATGCGCATAATTGGTCAGATAGGAAGACTGCCCCGCTGCCAGGATATTTTCTTCCTCGAGCTTTTTACGCGTCTCTTCTTCCTCTCCAAGAACGCCTCCCTGCGAAAGCAGAACTGTATCGTAATGTGTACGGAATTTTCTTGCCACACTGGAATGGCCGAGAATGCCGTACAGGCAGATTCCGGTTACCGGAAGCGCCAGGATACAGACTGCCCACATCAGTTTGTAGCCGGGATTCATTTTCGGATTATTGATAATCGAAAGCACTGCAATCAGGGAAAGGATCGTGACCGCATAGTTGATGTAGACAGATTTTTCATTGAGCTGCATCACAATTCCGGCCAGCCAGCAAAATTCCAGAAGAAGTGCAACACCGATAATGACCATACGGCTGGTAAGCAGCTTCAGAATCTTTTTCACGATACGAAACAGCTTGTTTGCTATTTTGTACAAAATTCTCATTTGTCACCGCCTTGCTGTTTTGTCAAAACCTGCGACTTTAAGTTACAAGTATAAAAATCCCCGGCAAAACAGATCGCCGGGGATTTTTTGCACATTAATTATACTTACGTTTTCTGGCAGCTTCAGATTTCTTTTTACGACGAACACTTGGTTTCTCGTAATGCTCTCTTTTACGAATCTCCTGCTGAATGCCAGCTTTTGCACAGCTACGCTTAAATCTGCGTAAAGCGCTGTCCAACGTTTCGTTTTCTTTAACGATTACATTTGACATAGTCTCACACCTAACCTCCCTCCAGTTGTAGATTGTGCATAATACAACTGTATGGGTATTTTTTGCACTGTTCTTATTATACCAGAAAAATCTCGTACGTCAACAAGTTTTTTCATTTTTTTGCAAAATTTTTCCCTGCCGCCTGCCTGGCTCCTTTTTCTGCCCTGCAGGCGGCAGGATTTTGTGCTGTTTTTCCTGCTTATTGTTATGCGATCTGGCCTTCCAGTACCTCAGCAGCTTTTGCAACTGCTTCGTCGATCTTCTCCGGATTCTTTCCGCCGGCCTGTGCCATGTTCGGACGTCCACCGCCGCCGCCGCCGACAACGGCTGCCACTTCTTTGATCAGTTTTCCGGCATGTGCACCTTTCTTCATCGCATCATCGGTTACCATGGCAAGAAGGCTTACTTTACCGTCCTTTGCAGATGCCAGAACAACAACGCCGCTTCCCAGTTTTTCTTTCAGCTGGTCGCCAAGGTCACGCAGTCCGTTCATATCGACATCCGGTACGGATGCAGCGAGAAGTTTTACACCTTTGACTTCGGTTACTTTATCCATAACATCGCCGAGCGCTTCTTTTGCCAGTTTGCTCTTTAAGGACTCATTCTCTGCCTGGAGTGCTTTTGCCTCTGCCTGCAGATGAGCGATCTTCTCGAGGAGATCCGCCGGTGTTGTCTTTAAGAGAGCTGCTGCCTCATGTATTTTCTCTTCCTGTGCTTTATAGTATGCAGTAACAGACGGTCCGGTCAGAGCTTCGATTCTGCGGACACCTGCTGCAACGCCTGCCTCAGAAACAAGTTTGAACAGTCCGATTTCAGCGGTATTCTTTACATGGGTACCACCGCAGAGCTCTTTGGAGAAGTCTCCCATGGAAACGACACGTACTTTGTCGCCGTATTTCTCACCGAACAGAGCCATCGCGCCGGATTTCTTTGCTTCCTCAGTATCCATGATGTCGGTTACAACCGGGATCTGCTCCTGAATCTTTTCATTTACCAGATTCTCAACTTTTTCCAGTTCTTCCGGTGTCATAGCCTGGAAGTGGGCAAAGTCGAAACGGAGTCTGGTCGGGGTTACGAGAGAACCTTTCTGCTCTACGTGTGCACCGAGAACAGTCTTTAATGCCTTCTGCAGAAGGTGTGTTGCGCTGTGGTTCTTCTCGATATTTTTTCTTGCCTCTTCGTTGACCTGAAGTGTAACTTCCTCGCCGTTTAAATCATACCGGATTTCATGACACCGACGTGGCCGTATTTTCCGCCGCGGAGTTTGATGGTATCTTCTACTTCGAATACACCATTTGCTCCTTTGATGATACCGCAGTCGCCTTCCTGACCGCCCATGGTAGCGTAGAACGGAGTTTTCTCTACGAAAATGGTTCCCTTCTGGCCTTCCATCAGAGATTCTGCAATCTCAGTCTCTGTCGTCAGAACGGTTACTTTGGAGGTATCCTCCAGATGATCGTATCCGGTAAACTCAGTTGTTACGGACGGGTCGATCTCATCGTAAACGGTTGCATCAGCACCCATGTAGTTTGTTACTTCACGGCTCGATCTTGCACGCTCTCTCTGCTCTTCCATTGCTGCATGGAAACCGTCCTCGTCGATGCCGTAGCCCTTCTCCTCGAGGATCTCTTTGGTCAGATCCAGCGGGAATCCGTAGGTATCGTACAGTTTGAATGCATCCTGTCCGTCCAGAACTTTTTTGCCTTCGCTCTGCATTTTTTCTTCGAGCTCGGAGAGGATATGAAGTCCCTGGTCGATGGTTTTGTTGAACTGGGTCTCCTCGTTGTTCAGAATGTTGAAGATGAAATCTTTTTTCTCTTCAAGTTCCGGATATCCGTCTTTGGAGCCTTCGATTACGCTTGCGGAAAGGCGGGCAAGGAACAGTCCGTCAATGCCAAGCAGACGGCCATGACGTGCTGCACGGCGGATCAGACGGCGCAGTACGTAGCCTCTTCCTTCGTTGGTCGGCATGATTCCATCGGAAATCATGAATGTTGCGGAACGGATATGGTCTGTGATAAGGCGGATGGAAACATCGGTCTCATGATCTTTATCATACTCTTTTCCGGAGATTTCGCATACTTTGTTGCGGAGTGCCTGAATGGTGTCGACATCGAAGATGGAATCTACATCCTGTACGACAACGGCCAGACGCTCAAGTCCCATACCGGTATCAATGTTCTTCTGGATCAGGTCGGTGTAGTGGCCCTCGCCGTCGTTGTTGAACTGGCTGAATACGTTGTTCCATACTTCCATGTAACGGTCACACTCGCAGCCAACGGTACATCCCGGTTTGCCGCAGCCGTATTTTTCTCCGCGGTCATAATAAATCTCAGAACACGGACCGCACGGACCTGCGCCATGCTCCCAGAAGTTGTCCTCTTTTCCAAAACGGAAAATACGGTCTGCCGGGATGCCGATCTCTTTGTTCCAGATATCAAATGCTTCATCATCGTCCTGATAGATGGATGGGTACAGACGATTCGGATCGAGCCCTACTACCTGTGTTAAAAACTCCCAGGACCATGCGATTGCTTCGTGTTTGAAATAATCACCGAAGGAAAAGTTTCCGAGCATCTCAAAGAAGGTGCCGTGACGGGCTGTTTTTCCTACATTTTCAATATCGCCGGTACGGATACATTTCTGACATGTTGTTACTCTTCTTCTCGGCGGAATCTCTGCGCCTGTGAAGTAAGGTTTCAGCGGAGCCATACCGGAGTTGATCAGTAAAAGACTTTTATCGTTGTGTGGAATCAACGAAAAACTCTTCATAGCAAGATGTCCTTTGCTCTCGAAGAACTCAAGAAACATCTTTCGTAATTCGTTTACGCCATATTTTTCCATGACTGTTTGTCCTCCAAATAATTCAGTGTGTCCCGGAATTTCTTCCGGGAATCCATTCTTTTATAATAGCACACTTAATTATTTAACGCAAATTTTTTTGAAATTCTTCTTTCCTTTTTTCAGAACGATACCGTCCTCGCCGAAGGCTGCTTTTTCTACGGCATATTTCGGATCTGTAATTTTCTCACCGTCTACGGATACACCGCCCTGCTCTACGGCACGGCGTCCTCGTTTCTGGTCTTTGCAAGCTCTGCTTTGACAAGAAGGGTTACGATATCGATTTTATCGTCCGTGAAATCCTCTGCAGAAAGTTCACTGGTCGGCATATGCTCGGAGCTTCCGGTAGAGAATACGGCACGTGCGCCTTCCTGCGCTTTCTTTGCTTCTTCCTCGCCGTGTACCATGGAGGTCAGCTCATAGGCCAGGATCTCTTTTGCCTCGTTCAGCTTGCTTCCTTCCCAGGAATCCATCTCGTCGATCTGCTCCAGCGGCAGGAAAGTCAGCATACGGATACATTTTAAGACATCGGCATCATCCACGTTTCTCCAGTACTGGTAGAAATCGAACGGGCTGGTCTTGTTCGGGTCAAGCCATACAGCGTTTCCTGCGGTTTTACCCATCTTCTTGCCCTGAGAGTCGGTCAGAAGGGTGATGGTCATTGCATAGGCATCTTTTCCAAGTTTACGGCGGATCAGTTCGGTTCCTCCCAGCATGTTGGACCACTGGTCATCGCCGCCGAACTGCATATTGCAGCCGTATTTCTGGAACATGTGATAGAAGTCGTAGCTCTGCATAATCATGTAGTTGAACTCCAGGAAGGAAAGACCTTTTTCCATACGCTGTTTGTAGCACTCTGCACGGAGCATGTTGTTGACGCTGAAGCATGCACCTACCTCACGGAGCAGTTCTACATAGTTCAGGTTCAGCAGCCAGTCTGCGTTGTTGAGCATCATAGCTTTTCCCTCGCCGAACTCGATGAAACGCTCCATCTGACGTTTGAAGCACTCTGCGTTGTGGTCGATCTCCTCGCGGGTCAGCATTTTTCTCATATCGGTTCTTCCGGACGGGTCACCGATCATGGTGGTGCCGCCGCCGATCAGGGCGATCGGTTTGTTTCCTGCCATCTGCATCCGTTTCATCAGGGTCAGTGCCATGAAGTGACCTGCGGTCAGACTGTCTGCAGTGCAGTCGAATCCGATATAGAACGTTGCTTTTCCATTGTTTACCAGGTCTCTGATTTCATCTTCATCGGTTACCTGTGCCAGAAGGCCTCTGGCGATCAGTTCGTCATAAATCTGCATTTTGTTTTTCTCCTTTTTTCGGTTGACTTTCGGGTATGTGTTACCGTCTGGGACCAAAGTTTTTTATACAAAAAGACTCCCGTCCTTTCCGATTCAAAGGACGAGAGCCCGTATCTCCCGTGTTACCACCTTACTTCACAGCTGTCTCACGGCAACTGCCTTTGTCGGTATCCAAAATCTCTGAATACCCTGACGCTGTAACGTTCGTCTCTTACGTCGCAGCCTACTAAAAACGTGCATCATAGTTCTTCTGCCGCCCGTTTTATTCGGTGCGCAACTCCAGGATGTATTCGAATCGTACAGAACCTGCATGCGCCTCTCATCTGCCGGCTGCTTTCTGTCCGCGTTTTGTACGTCTACTTGTTCCCTTCCAAGCCTTTTTCCATGTTCCATAGTATAAACGGTGATTCGAAATCTGTCAAGACTTCTGCTTTCCGTTTTTTCATCTATTTTTAATATCCGCGGTCCTGATCCATCATATACAGGAGTGCGTTGCAGATGCACGCCGCGATATTGCTGCCGCCTTTTCGTCCGCGTGCCACGATATACGGGATATTGGTCTGCATAATCAGTTCTTTGGACTGTACCACATTGACAAAGCCGACCGGAACTCCGATGATCAGCGCCGGTTTTATTTTTCCTTCCCCGATCAGTTCATAGAGGCGGACCAGTGCCGTCGGCGCATTTCCAACCGCAATAATCAGCTTTTTATCCAGCTCCGCCGCTTTTTCCATGCAGGCTGCCGCGCGGGTGCTTCCGGTTTCTTTTGCTCTTGCCGCAACATCTTCGTCTGACATAAAGCAGAGCGCTTCACCGCCGTGGCGCGCAAGCACCTTTTTGTTGATGCCGGATCTTGCCATCTGCGTATCCGTCACAATGCAGGCTCCCTCCCGGATCGCCTCGATGCCTTTTGCCACCGCATGCTCCGAAAAGCAGAGATTATCCGCATAATCAAAATCCGCACTTGTGTGGATACAACGCTTTACAACCAGTTCCTGATCCTCTGGAAACGTTCTTCCGTTTAATTCTTCCGTGATAATTTCAAAGCTTCTCTTTTCAATCTCGTGCGGGCTTACCTGCTCCAGTTCTATCTTCATCTTTATGCCCCTTCTTCCAGAATTTGATAAATCTTCTTCATGTCGAGATGCTCGCGCAGCGCATCTGCGAGAATATCGTACTGTGTCTCTTTGAATGTCTGGTAATCGACACCGTGAATCTGCTCCATGGCAATTCCCTTATTCTTTGCAAGTGCTTCCACGATCCGCTCGGCAACTTCTTCTTTGTCGAAAATGCCGTGCACATACGTACCGTACACAGTTCCTTTCTGTGCACCGTCCAGCTTATCCGAATCAGCACGGTTCTGATCATCGATGAACGTGAATGCTTCTGTTCCTTCTTTCCGCACTGTTTCTCCCATATGGATTTCATAGCCCTCGATCCGGGTTCCCTCGATCCCGGCAAGAACGCCTTCTGTTTTTCCAAAAGCGCCCTCCGCGCGGGTTCTCGTCTTCTCACCGGCAAATACGGTATCCATCGGCAGGAGTCCCATTCCTTTGATCGTTCCGCCGGCTTCGACATGCAGCGGATCGCTCAGCGTATCTCCGAGCATCTGGAAGCCGCCGCAGACACCGAAAATTACTTTTCCGGCCGCAGCCGCCTTCAGTACGGCCGCTTCCAGACCATTCTGACGCATCCAGAGCAGATCCTCCATCGTGTTTTTCGTTCCCGGAAGCAGAATCATATCCGGATTTTTCAGTTCGGAGACAGAGCTTACGTAGCGGAGTGATACGCCTTCGATCCGCTCGAACGGGTTGAAATCGGTGAAGTTTGAAATACGCGGGAGACGGATGACCGCAAGGTCAATGAGACCGATCTCCTCTTTTCTGGTGAATCGCTCGGTCAGACTGTCCTCGTCTTCCACTTCGATGTGGAGATACGGCGCCACGCCGACCACCGGGATGTGTGTTTTTTCTTCCAGCATCACAACGCCCGGGTCCAGGATGGTTTTGTCCCCGCGGAATTTGTTGATAATCAGACCCTTGATGCGGTCGCGCTCATCCGGCTCTAAAAGCTCTACGGTACCGTAAAGCTGAGCAAAAACGCCGCCGCGGTCAATATCTCCGACGAGGAGCACCGGTGCATCCACAAGCTTTGCCATTCCCATATTGACGATATCATCGGCTTTCAGGTTGATCTCCGCCGGACTTCCGGCTCCCTCGATCACAATGATATCATACTGTTCTTCCAGTGCATGGTACGCTTTCATGATGTCCGGGATCAGCTCTTTTTTGTGGGAAAAATATTCCCGCGCACTCATGTTTCCCAGTACCTCACCGTTTACAATCACCTGCGAACCGGTGTCATTCGTCGGCTTTAACAGAATCGGGTTCATCAAAACGGACGGTTCGATCCCGGCCGCTTCCGCCTGCATGACCTGTGCACGTCCCATCTCAAGGCCTTCTCTCGTAATAAACGAATTCAGCGCCATATTCTGTGATTTGAACGGCGCCACACGGTATCCGTCCTGATGGAAAACCCGGCATAAGCCCGCCGCAAGCAGACTTTTTCCCGCATTTGACATCGTTCCCTGTATCATAATTACTTTCGCCATCGTTTTTCCTCCTAAAACCACTGCAGAATCTGTGAAACGGCTTCTGTCAGAATCTGGTTTTCTTCATGTGTGCGTACGGCTGCACGGTAATATCCGTCGGCAAGGCCGGGTAGTTGGAACAGTCGCGGATCAGAATGCCGCCTTTTTCCAGCCGTGCGGCAAGTCCTTTCGGTCCCTCAAAGAACAGATAATTTGCACAGGAATCCCATACGGTAAGACCTGCTTTTTCCAGTTCTGCTTTCATCCAGGCGCGTTCTTTTCCGATCAGTTCCCGTGCTTCTTTGACGTAAGCATCCTCGTTCAGGGCGGCAAGGCCTGCCATCTGCGCCGGAATCGAAACATTCCACGACTGCATGCTGCGGCTGATCCGATCCAGCAGATCCTCGTCGCTGCAGAGCAGATAGCCAAGACGCAGGCCAGGCATTGCGTAAATCTTTGTGAACGCACGCAGAATCAGCAGATTCGGATATTCGTCCAGTTTTCCCTGCATCGTCACTTTTTCCGGCTCCGGCAGAAATTCTATGAAACACTCATCTAGCACCAGATAGATGTTACGCTCCCGGCAGTTATCCAGGATCTTTAAAAGAAGCTCCTGCGGAATCGTAAGGCCGGTTGGATTATTTGGATTACATAAAAAAACAAGATCCAGATCGTCGGTCAGATCATCGCAGAAATCGTCCTGTAAAAGAAAGCCTTTTTCCTTTTGCAGCGGATACATACGGATAAAACACCCTGCCGCTGAAAGTGCTGCTTCATACTCTGCAAATCCCGGCGCTGCAATCAGCGCTTTTTTCGGGCGGAGAGCCTGTGTCAGGGCAAAAATAAGCTCCGCGGCGCCGTTTGCAAACAGGATATTTTCTTCTGGAAGCTGCTCCTTTTCCGACAGTGCCCGGGTCAGGTCCCGGCACAGTGCGTCAGGATACTGTTCCACCGATTCCGCGCTCTTTCTCACCGCCTCTTTCACACTTTCCGGAGCTCCAAGAGGATTGACATTCACAGAAAAATCGACTCTGCATTTTTTCGTGTAAATGTCTCCTCCATGTGGATTTTGTCTCATACCATATGCCTTCCTTTCTCTTTTCCGTTGTGTTTCTATCTTCTCTTTTTACAGAAATAAAAAGAGCGCGCGGATTCCCGCAAAGAACACCAGTCCGAGGAACGAGGTCAGATACATCAGATGATTTGCTCTTTTGATATCTTCCGCCTCGACCGGGCGGATGTCATCGCCGATCGTTGGTTTCTTTACGACTTTGCCGAAATACACGGCATCTCCGGCAAGCTGTACTTCCAGCGCCCCTGCCATAACTGCTTCTGTCTGCGCAGAATTTGGGCTGGCGTGGCAGTAACGGTCGCGTTTGTAAATTTTTTCTGCATTTTTCCAGTTCATGCGCTCGCATGCAGACGCAAGAATCATCAGCCATGCGCTGATTCTCGCCGGTATGTAATTGACGACATCATCCAGCTTTGCCGCACACCGTCCAAAATACAGATATTTGTCATTTTTGTATCCCACCATGGAATCCATGGTATTGATGGACTTATACAGAAAGCCTAATGCCGGTCCGCCGATGGCAAGAAAGAGGAGCGGTGCAATGACACCGTCCGACGTATTCTCCGCGATCGTTTCCACGGCAGCTTTCGTCACTCCTGTTTCCGAAAGATTTTCCGTATCACGTCCTACGATCATGGAAACCGCATAGCGCGCCCCCGGAAGATCGTTTTCTTTTAATTTCTGATAGACCTTCATGCTCTCATCCTTCAGGCATTTCGTTGCCGGAATCTGCCAGCACCAGAGAACCTCCAGAAGGAAGCCGATGACCGGATGAATTTTAAATGCCGCAAAGAGCAGCAGTGCCGGAACACCGTATCCCGCCAGACAGACGAGGATCACGAGAAAAACTCCTCCGGCAAGCTCTCCCTTTGGCGTTTTCGGAAATACCTTCCGCAGCCATTTTTCCAGCAGGGCAATGAGATTTCCGATCACACGGATCGGATGGTACAAAAAGGAGGGATCTCCAAGCAGCAGGTCCAATCCATAGCCCACAATCAGGGCTGCTAATGCTGTTTTCATCTTGTTTTCTCCTGTTCTTTCCGGTAAGAGACACACTGCTCCAGAAATTCCAGTGCGAGGTGCGGACTTGCCATATAGTAAAGATGCGGGAATCCCGCCATCATCCGTTTTGTCGCATGAATGCATTCCCAGTTCCGCTTCCGCAGCGGTTTTGCCGCATGCCATGCACTTCCGCAGTCTGTGCTGTCAAAGTAATGGAACTCATGGCCGCGCACCGGATTTCCGCCGTTCCGAAAGGTATCTTTCGTGTTTGGCGTGAGGGTGATATAGCCGAATCTTCCCAGCTTTTTTGTCCGGTAAACATTTCCCGGAACAGCCTGTACCATAGGATACACATTTCCATCCATATCCTCCATGGATTCTGACAGGTACATATAACCGCCGCATTCTGCAAGAACCGGCATTCCCTGACGGATGTTATCGCGGATCTTCGTTCTCATGGTCTGGTTTTCCGAAAGCTCTTCTGCGTGCAGCTCCGGGTAGCCGCCGCAGAACAGAAATCCGTCTGTATTCTTTGGCGGCTCCGCATCGGAAAGCGGCGAAAAATATTCGATTTTGGCTCCAAGTGACGCGAGAAGCTCCAGATTATCCCGATAAAAGAAACAAAATGCTTCATCCTTTGCAACGGCAAGAATCGGCTTCGCAGCACGCACCTTGGCGGCTGCTTCGCTTTCTGTCACCTTACGCAGGACTTCCGGCATTTTTCCCGAGAGCTCTTCTGCCCTTTCTGCAATCGCAAGAATTTTTTCAAAATCCAGTGTCTTCTGCAGTGTTTCTGCAAGCAGATTGACCTGCTCCTGCAGATTTTCCACCTCATCCGGCATCACAAGGCCGAGGTGGCGGCTTTCTAAGTGGCATTCCTTCAGTTCCGGCACAAAGCCGACACAGGAAATGCCAAGTTCTTTTTCCGCCATCGGCGCGATCTCCCGGTACAGCATCTCTGACATCCGGTTAAAGATTACACCGGCGATCCGGCTGTCCTCTTTGTACTGCAGGTATCCCTTGATAAAGGCAAGCGCTGAAACGCTCATGCCTTTGGCATCGACAACCAGAAGAACCGGCGTTTTTGTCATACCGGCGAGATCGTAGGCGCTGCCTTTGGTAGAAATTCCGCCAAGACCGTCGTAATACCCCATAACGCCTTCCAATACGGAAATGTCATGACCCGCTGCATGTTTGCAGAACAGATACTGTGTTGTTTCTTCCTCTGTGAAAAACGGATCCAGATTACACGACGGGGCGCCGATTACCTGTTCGTGAAACATCGGATCGATATAATCCGGGCCGCATTTAAACGCTGCGGGCTGCTTTCCCATCTGCTGCAGTGCACGGAGCAGTCCGCAGGTGATCATCGTTTTCCCGCTTCCGCTCCTTCCTGCTGCCAGCATGATTCTTGGTGCTTTCATTCTTTGGCACCTCCCTGGGCTGTAAAGATATAAACCGGATTCTGGGCAATCATCAGATGGCTTCTTCCGGCCTTTTTCGCATTGGAAGCCTGCAGGCAGACGATTTCCGGCTCTTCAAACGCAAGTTTTTTGAAACACGATGCTGCCTCCGCTAATGTTTCCACGGTTACTGTATTTAATACCACGCGGATGTTCGGATTCTTCCGCAGGAGCAGTTCCAGAATCTCTTTTAAGTTTCCGGCAGACCCGCCGATAAATGCATGCGTCGGAACCGGGAGTGCTTCGAGTGCTTCCGGTGCAGTTCCCTCAATAATTTCCAGATGATCCACTGCAAATTTCTTTTTATTTTCCTGCAGAAGTGCAACGGCTGCCGGATTTTTTTCTATCGCATATACCTTTCCCTGTGCTGCACGAAGCGCCATCTCAATCGAAACAGAACCTGTGCCCGATCCAATATCATAGACAACAGAATTCAAAGAAAGCTGCAGATGAGAAAGAGACGCATTGCGCACTTCCCGCTTGGTCATCGGTACTTTGTCACGCAGAAATACTTCATCTGCCATGCCGGCTGTAAACTCCGGTTCCGGATTCGGGTTTTCAAACAGAAGAACCGCAAGCGGAGCAAACTCCATTTTAGCAAGTTCGAATGGGGTTCCTGTCACAATCTGTTCTTCCGGATACGACAGATCCGTTCCCACATGCAGCACAATCTGCTCCCAGCCGTACGAACTTAACGTCTGGCAGATTTCCCTGACACTGCCCTTTCCGCCGGCGATCGCCAGAGTTTTCCGGTTTCGGCGGACCGTCTCCAGAAAGTTGCAGTGCTGCCCGTGCAGGCTCACAAATGCTGCATCCTCCCAGGACACTCCGATTTTGGCACAGAAATAAACCAGCGAAGAAATTCCCGGCTCTACACGGACAGAAAAATCCGCATCTTCCGCAAGGACGGCCTGAAGTTTCTTTGCTCCGCTGTAAAAGCCGACATCACCCGACTGCAGAAGAACAATCTTTTCATATTCCGGGTGCGCCTTCAGATACTCGTAAATCTTTTCCGGGCTGTATTCTGCAAGCATTGGCTTCTGATATTTTTCTACTGCTTTTGTCATGCGTCCCGCACCGATCAGCACATCCGCCTGCTCACACGCGTCTACGAGCGCCAGCGTCATCTGTGCTTCTGCACCAGGTCCGATTCCGGCGATCACGACGTCCCGTTTCACGGACAGATCAAATTTTTCAACGAGATACCGCTTGACCTCGTCCTCCGAGAGTCCTTCTTCCTCTTTCGGACGGCCGATCAGAACGACACGGACACCGGCCTTTTTTGCTGCCTCAATTTTTTCTTCAAAGCCGCCGTTTCTTCCGGATTCCTTCGTTACCATCCATTCGGCATGGAACGACTGCAGCATTGCAACGTTCATATCCATAGAAAACGGTCCCTGCATGCCTATGGTATGTGCGGCATCAAATCCAAGTTCCGCGCAGGATGCAATTACGCCTGGCAACGGCAGCACCCGGGCATACACACGGTTTTTATAATCCGGAAGCTCTGCAAATTTTGCGAGTTCCTTGCTTCCTGTTGTCACCAGAATCTTTCCCTCTGTGCCCGCCAGATACGATACCGCTTCTTCTGTCGTATCGACCATGACGCAGGATGGATCTGCCGCAAGCGACGGCCGCAGCAGCCGAAGATACGTTTTTCCTGCTTTTTCACATGCAGACCGGATATTTTCCGACACAAGATCGGCATACGGATGGGTTGCATCGATAACCATTTCCGGCTGTTCTTCGCCAAAAAGCTGTTCCATCTCTTCTTCTGTCAGTCTTCCGCTTCGAACCGTCAGGGCACCGCCCTCCTCGATCCGGCACTTGCCGTATTCTGTCGCCGTACAGGCAAGGGATGCAATCTCATATTTCTTCAGAAAACTGCAGATTTCCCGGCCTTCCGTCGTTCCGGCAAAGACGATTACTTTATTCATAGCGATATCCCCTCGGCGTTACCATGTGATCCCGGATTTCCTTTGTCTGACTGTTTCCGATAAATACCGTCGTAAACATATCCACTTTTGTATTGCGAAGTTCTGCAAGCGTCATGGTCCGGCTCGTCTCCCCGTCTCTTCCGATCTGGCTTACGATTCCGCAGACGGTTTCCGGCGCTTTGTAACGAAGCATCAGATCACACGCTTTTTCCAGATAATCCGCTCTCTTATGGCTTCCCGGGTTATAAAGACAGATGACAAAATCCGCTTCCGATGCCAGCAGAAGACGTTTTTCAATTTTCTCCCACGGTGTCAGAAGATCGCTCAGGCTGATCAGGGCGAAATCGTGGATCAACGGTGCACCAAGAACGGCAGCGCCTCCCGTTGCGGCGGTCACGCCTGGAATTACCTTAATTTCAATATCAGGCCATTCTTCCGAAAGCTCATACATCAGACCTGCCATACCGTAAACGCCGGCATCTCCGCTGCAGATCATAGCAACCTGTTTTCCCTCTGCCGCAGTTTCAAATGCCAGACGGCAGCGCTCCACCTCTTTCCGCATCGGCGTCGTCAGAAATTCTTTTCCTGCAAAATGTTCTTTTACCAGATCCACATAGACGGTATAGCCGATGATCACATCGCAGTTCCGCAGCGCATCCGCCGCCTCGATCGTCATTTTTTCATATGCTCCGGGGCCGATGCCCACGACAAAAATTGTACTCAAAATACTGCCCTCCAGTCCGCCGCAGCCAGTGCAACTGTTACACCGTCCGCTGCCTTTTTTTTCTTTATCAGTCTGCCGCCGGCGAGAACTGCGCTGCGCTCACAGACATTGTCAATTCCTGTAATCTTCTTCACAAACGGAGACGGCGTAAATTCCCCCTCCGCCGTTTCCAGTTCTTCTGCAGAAAAGGTCCGGTACTGCCAGCCATACTTTTCCACCAGCTGCAGAATTCCCGGCTCCTGCGCTTTCAGATCAATACTTGCCGCCTGTCGAACTGCTTTTGGAGAAATCCCGGCCGCCGCAAGTGCCGCAAGAACCTTTTCTTCAATCCGGCCGGCCGGTGTATTCTTCTTACAGCCGATGCCGACGGTGATCACCTTCGGGATCAGGTGAAGTGTTCTCTCATATGGCGAATCCTCTTCCGATGTGGTAATGCAGATTCCCATCGACGGTTTTGCCGCCTCTTCCGGGATCAGTTCCTCCGGTTTTGTTCCATCCACCGGAAAACGGCTGCAGAATCCAACCGTTTTTCCGTCCACCAGAAGCGCCGCTGCCTCTTTTGCCAGCTCCATCTCACAAATTTCACAATGATTTTTTACAGCAAAGACATCGACCGCAAACTTGTGATTGACATCCGTTGCCGTTGTAATGACCGGAACCGCACCCGTTACAGCTGCAACTTCTTCCGTCAGCTCGTTTGCTCCGCCGATATGGCCGGAAAGTAATGAAATCACAAACTTTCCCTGTTCATCCATACACAGAACCGCCGGATCTGTCTTTTTACTTTTCACGTACGGTGCAATACTGCGCACCGCAATCCCGCACGCCCCGATAAACAAAATCGCATCCATTTTCTGAAACATGCGCTCTGTCCATGCAGGAAGCGACGGTGCAATCGCAGGAATTCCCGCTTCTTTCCCGTACTTTTCCAGTGCATATCCTTCACAGCTGTGTTTTTTCAGTGCCGCACAGAGTTTTCGATTCCAGGCGCATCCGTTTCTTGTAAAACTTGCTATGGCTATTTTCATCTTATTTTTCTGCCTCTCGGAATTCGGTGGTAAACGCCGGATTGTACAGATCACTTCTGCGGTAATTTCCCTGGGAAACGGCATTTCCGATGATCATCAGCGCTGTCTTGGTGATCTGGTTCTTTTTCGCCGTCTCGGCAAGTGTTCCAACGGTGCAGACGAACGTCTTCTCCTCCGGCCAGGTTGCTTTGTAAACGATCGCTGCCGGAGTATCTGCCGTATAGCCGCCTGCAATCAGCTCACGGGAAAGTTCCTCTAAGAGTCCCGTGCTTAAGAATACAACCATCGTTGCCTGATGTGCCGCAAAAGACGCAATGCTCTCCCGCTCCGGAACCGGTGTTCTTCCGGCCATTCTGGTGATGACAACACTCTGGGAGATATCCGGCAGCGTATATTCCATTTCAAGGGCAGCAGCCGCTCCGCAGAAAGAGCTGACACCCGGACAGTCATCGTGAGCGATTCCAAGGGCATCGAGCGCATCAATCTGTTCGCGGATTGCACCATACAGGCACGGATCTCCCGTGTGGAGTCTTGCCACAGTCTGGCTTTTGCTTTCGGCCTCTTTCATAACATCAATCACCTGCTCCAGCGTCATGGTTGCACTGTTATATACCACACAGCCCTCTTTTTTCAGATCCAGCAGTGCCGGATTGACAAGAGAACCTGCATAAATGATAATATCCGCCTCACCAAGCAGCTTCTGTCCTCTTACCGTAATCAGATCCGGGGCTCCAGGGCCCGCTCCAATAAAATGTACCATCTATTTTTTCCTCTTTTCTTTTACAATAATCAGTGAATAGTAACTTGCCTGGTCCGGGATTTCTTCCGCGCTGAAATACTTCTGTTCCGTATCCATGCCGCAGTTTTCTACCATCACCGCCCGGCAGTTCTTTTCCTTCAGGAACTGTTTCACAGTCGGCATCTTTTTACCCGCTTTCATCAGAACCTTTGTTCCTGAAAGTTCCAGTGCATCTTCAATCTGATAAGACGCCGGAATCACATGCAGTTCTTCGGAATTTTCCACCAGTCCCTCGGAAAGAGATGCTGCTGCCGCGCAGAACGATGTAACACCGCTTACAATTCTCGCATCGTAACCGTCTTCCAGTACCCGTCTGTGTACATAAAGGTAGGTAGAATACACGGTTGGATCTCCGAGTGTCAGAAATACTACGTTTTTTCCTGCATCCAGCAGCTCCTCTATTTTTTCTGCACCGCGCCGGTGATTTTCCTTCAGTTCTTTGGCATTCTTTGTCATCGGCATTGGAATAGCAACAAGCTCTTTTTCTGCCAGTTCCGGCACTGCCTGAACAGCAATCTGGTAGGCAATGCTCTCTTCCGGTTTCTCTCCTGGTACTGCAATCGTATCATTTTCCCGGATCAGACGGACGGCCTTTAACGTCATAAGCTCCGGGTCTCCCGGTCCGATTCCTGTTCCAAATAAAATTCCTGTCATTTTGTTTTTACTCTTTTCTGTTTTCTTTTTCTTCCTGCTCCCGCAGGCGCTCCAGAAGTTCTCCCGCTCCCGGGGTTTCCCCGAGCAGGCCCTCATTGCTTGAAAAAACAATCGCCTCCGTCTGCACTCTGCCCTCAATATGGTAATTCATGTAAAAAGCAATTTTTTCTGTCACTTTTTCCATGGTCTCTTTCAGGCATCCTGCTTCCTTTAAAATCTGCACCGCTTCTTCCGTCGTTCCAGTCTCCAGCAGTTTTTTTGCCAGTGCAAGATCCGCCCCTGCACGCACCGCCTGCGCCGTAAGAAGCTCCGCACGGCAGTCTGCCTCGTGGGAATGGGTATTCATAATTCCGCCGGACACCTTGACAAATTTTCCAAGATGGGCCACAAAAAGGATGGCGTCAAAGCCGAGCTCAGCTGCAAATTCCAGTGTTTTTCCGACGTAATTACTGCACTTAACGGAATGGTCTGCACGGACCCACGGATACGTTTTTAAGAAGTCCTGTCCGTAATTTCCCGGTGTCACCAGAAGGACGCGGTCACCCTGTGCTTTCCGCATTTCCATCTCGACGCGGATCGTGGAAATCAGCGCCTCCTCGCTCATCGGCACTACAATCCCGCTCGTTCCAAGGATTGAAATGCCGCCGGTGATGCCAAGTCTCGGATTGAATGTATGCTTTGCCAGTTCTTCCCCTTCCGGTACGGAGATGATAACCTGCAGTGCGCGGAAATCATCGAGTTTTTTCTGAATCTCCTCCACATTCTCGCGGATCATCTGGCGCGGTACATGGTTGATCGCCGCGTTTCCGACCGGCTGATCCAGCCCCGGCTTTGTCACACGCCCGACGCCGAATCCTCCATCGATTACAATTCCCTCTTCTGTTCCAAACGTCACTTCCGCGTAAATCAATGCTTTATCTGTCACATCCGGATCATCCCCGCCGTCTTTTCGGACGGCACAGCTTACTTTTTCGGCACTTCTCCGGATATCCAGCAATTCCAGATTCAGAACAATGCCCTTTGGCGTATGGATTTTCACTTCCTGTATTTCTTTCCCGGAAAGCAGCATAAACGCCGCTCCCCGCGCTGCCGCTGCAGCGCAGGAACCCGTCGTATATCCCATGCGGAGTTTCTTGCTGCCGCGCATAATATATGCATCTTCCAAGCCTGTCCTGCTCATGTTTTTCTCCTTAACAGATCCGGCGGTTTTTCTGCCGGATCACGCGATCTATTTTATCATAACACACAATGAAAAAATGCTGAACCATTTTCGCATATTTTTTCAAAAAAGATCAATTTTTCCCGGCTGTTTTTCTATCTCAGAAACTTATTCTTTTCCCAGCTTCCTGTTGTTTCAAACTCCGCAGCTCTTCTTTCTGCCTGTTTCACAATTTTTTCATCAATTCCCATATTTCCAAGCAGCGCAATCGCATTCTTTCCTCTTGCCGGCCCCTGTTCCAGGCGATACGGGAAGGAAATACTCTGCGCGGTAATCTGCTCTTCAAAATGATAATTGGTGTAGAGATCTTCCAGCAGATACGTCAGTTCAGTATCATGTGTTGCTGCAAGACAGAGCACATTTGCACGGCGCAGGGCAGCAAGCACACTCTCTGACGCTGCAATCCGCTCCGTCGTGTTTGTTCCCCGCAGCACCTCATCAATGACGCACAGAAGCGGTGTTTTTTCACGGCTTGCCTCCAGAATCCGTTTTAAAGATTTTACTTCCACAACAAAGTAACTCTCTCCCTGTGCCAGATTATCGCGGAGTGCCATGGATGTCATGATCCGGCACACAACACCGCGGTACCGCTTCGAAAGACTCGTGTTCAGTGCCTGTGCCAGAATCGCATTCACTGCCATGTTTTTCATAAATGTGGATTTTCCCGACGCATTCGAGCCGGTCAGCAGAATTCCGCCCTCCGCATACAGACTGTTTGCCACCGGATGTGTCAGAAGCGGATGATAAAGCTCCTCCACATCGATCCGACAGCCCGCCTTTTTCTCATCCAGGAATTCCGGCCGGCAGTAATACGAAAGGCTCTCCCGGTACGATGCTGCAGACAGTGCAAAGTCCAGGAGTCCAAGATCCTCTGCCATCTGCAGAATCGCTTTTTCATACGATTTCACTCCGGAAACAACCGAAGAATACTCGATCAGATCCAGCAGAAAGAACGTGCGAAAGTATGCAAAAATCATGTTTGCTGCACCGCCCTGCGATTCTTTCGTATTCACAAGTGTTCTGCATTTTCTTGTAATCGGACGGAGTTGTTTTTCCTGTTCTTCCAGACGCTTCTGATACATTTCCAGTCCGGAAATTTTTTCTTTTCCAAGTTCCCTGGCTGTCCGCTGCAGCCGCAGGATACAGCCAAACGCTTTTAATGCACTCTCCAGCTTTTTGCTCTCCCTTCCATGCATCAGTCCGTTGCCGACCATAGAAGCAAACAGAACAGACACACCCAGCGGAGGCAGTACAAACAGCAGTCCAATTCCAAGCACAGCAATACCGGCCATCAGAAGATATTTCCCCTTCTCTCCCGGCTCCGCCTCCATCAGTACGGCTATTTCTTCTGTCGGCGGATTCATCTTTTCTTTTCCCATCAAAAGAAGTGCTTTCTGCACTGCTTCTCTGGCTTTTTGGTTCTCTGCAAAAAGCTTCATCAGCCGTTCCCGCTCTTCCCTGATTTCTGTTGTTGTGACCGGCATCCGAAGCGCCGTGTACAGATATTCTTCCCCGCACACCGACACTGTGTGGTCGACTGTGTCAAAAACCGCATCGAGATCCAGGTCATTCCAGGTAATCGCGTCCACGCAGAAGTTTTCCCCTGCTTTTCGTCTCAGACACGCTTCCAGTTTTTCTTTCTTTTCCCGTGCCGTCCGTTTCTCCTGCTTTTTTCCCCCATTTCTTCCGCAGTTGTACCAGCTTCTTTTCCTGTTCATTTCTGTTATTCTGTACCATCCAAACTCCCAGCAGTATCAGAACCACAAAAATTCCTGCTGCCGTATACAGTTCTTTCATGTCTTATCGCCATCCTTTTTCCTGCTCTGTATCATAAGTCTTTTGATTCTGTCTTATTCTAGCACAGAACCCTCTTCCCTTCCAGATTTTGTTGCAAAAATCATCTCCACCGCCGCATGTACAGCCAGTCTCTGTGAACTGCTGCCGTCACCAATGCAGGTGGAAAGGGTAAGTATCTTTTGAACTTCCTTTTCCTCACCGCTGCCAAAGATAATGCTGTTTTCTTTTCTTTCCTGTACCCATGCATTCCAGTCCGCATCGCTCCATGCTCCCAGCCGGTAAACATCACTTTTGGCATCCGTCTCCTCCACACTCCAAATACGGCACTGCCATGCTTCACCCGGCAAATACAGGTACAGATACGGAAATTCCTGTTTCCACGACGCTTCACGATACTTTTTCAATCCTCCGAACATCGTTCCATCCCGCATATTATGCCCATATAAAATCGTGTGACGTTCAGAAAAATCCTCCGGTGTATCACACGGTGCAAAAATACTGCCGTAAATCCGCTCCCTGCAAAACGCATCGTGTGTCAGATAATATGCGTTATCCTGCCCGTGCGCAACCGGAACATCTAAGGCGCAGCCCGGAATCCAGAGCCACGCGCAGATTTCTCTATTTTTTGATCGAAGTCCTGCAAAATCAATTGTCCGAAACAGATTTTTGTCTGTACTGCCCGGTTCCTGCTCCTGCACTTCTTCGCTTTTTTCGTTTTCCTCTTTGTTCTCTTCTTTTTCTTCTCTGACATACATCTCCACCGCTTCTTCCTGTTCTTTTCGAATCTGCCGGCTTACCTGAATCTGCGGCAGATACCAGAAAAAAAGCGCCGCCAATGTCAGAACTGCAATCCCTCTTCTTTTTCTGCCGATTTTTTCTCTCTCCATTTTGTTTTCATTCCACCACCCGAACCGATGGTGGAATGTTTTTTCCATTTTGTTATTCAACCGGAATCCGGTTTTTTACAATACTGTTGTGTCCATAATCATCCCAGCGGTATTTCTGATTTTCAAATACAACCTCACTTTCTTTGGGATGTCCGCAAAGATTTACCGATACCGAAAAGACGCGCGCAGGATCTTTTCCATATGCCGGCTCTTCTAGTTTTTTCACGGTAACATTCTTCGTACCTGTCACCTGCATAAGCGAATACCGCAGCACCTTCTTCTCCTGTACCCGGTAATCGTTTCCTGCCGGAATTCCCCGGATCTGTACCGACTGTTCCGTGTAGCCGTCCTGATCTGTCGTTTTCTCCACCTGTGTTTTTGTAAACGTAAGATAGCATTGGTATGTATGTTCTTTTCCATACAGATCCTTTCCCTTCACGGAAAACAGAAACGTTGGATTTCCATGCGCCCATGTAATCTCATCCGCCTTAATCTTCTTTGTAATCGTCAAGGTTTCACATGCAAGATCCTTCATCGTCACGGTCTGCACTTCCTGTTTTGCCTCCAGCACAAACGAAACCGGTTCTGCCGCAAGGTATCCATCCGGCGCGGCCTCCTCCACAATGACATAAGAACCCGGCTTTAATTTTTCCAGTTCATGCGGGCCGCTTCCTCCTGAAATCCAGCTGTCCACACGGTTTCCATCCATATCTTTTAATACCAGCTTTGCGCCGGAAATTCGTTTTCCGCTCTCTGCATCTATTTTTTCAATTGTCAGATGTGTTCCATCATTTTCGACCGTCACCGACAGTTCCGATTTACCGTCAATTTTTCCGTTTTCTACCACAAATTCCCGGCATGTGCTGTCCAGCAGATAGCCCTCCGGAGATGCTGTCTCCTGATAGTACCAGACACCGTCCAAAAGTCCCGTCAGCTCAATTTTTCCATTTGCATCCGTCTTTTTTGTCTCATCAAAACTTCCATCTTTCGTCCAGATATGAAAGGCTGCTCCCTGAAGCACTTTTCCGTCTCCCTGACTTACTTTCTGCAGAATAAAACGGTTCTTCCAGTTTGTAAACGTCAGTGTGATCTGTGCGTTTTGTTCCCCGATCGTTATTTTCTTTTCCGTCGGATCCAGCACATATCCATTTGGAGCCGCCGTTTCCCGCACAAGATACGTTCCGTACTCCAGCCCGTCTTTGAACGCCTCTCCATTTTCATCCGTTTTCAGCACAGCTGCTACCGCCTGATCCGGAAACAGCACTGTTCCGTTTACCGTTGTAATTGCTCCGCTCGCAATCACCTGATATGTTGCACCAGAAAGTGCTTTCCCTGAGTTTTCTTCCGTCTTTTTTATCTTCAGTGAGCCTGTTTTTCTTGTGTTTTCTGCCTCCAGATGGATCGTCTGCATGCCTTCCTTGTCAATGGAAAATTCCTGCTCCCAGCTTCCTGCATAACCAGCTGGATTCTTTGTCTCCACAACACGGAATTTTCCATTTTCACTGTCTGTATCCAGAATTCCCTCCAGCAGATAAGAACCCGTTTTTTTCACCCAGTTCATCTTTTTGAATTCACTCCAGGTGTTGTTTTTCCAGCGGTACACGGTAAATTCTGCACCCGAAATAGCTTCTTTTGTCTCTGCATCCATTTTTTTCACTACAAGATCTCCTACTTTCGACAGATGACAGGGAACGTTCGCTGTGTAACCAAATTCCGAAGTATTCCACGGCACAACAGTTATTCCCGTTTCCCGGGATGCTCCATGCCAGTTGTTGTACGTACTGGAAGTATCGTTTACAAAATTATCCGGCCATTTTTTCGGTGCTTTCACTCCGCCGCCGGGACCAGTTACCGCGTCGTTAGTGCCTCCATCATAGAAAATCATCGTCTGGGAATTTCCTTCAAAGGTAAATGTAACCCAGCCTTCCGAATTTTCCGGAGTTGTTCCACCGTCCGGCTCAGAGCCGCGTCTTGCCGACCAGATCGCTTCTGTTCTGGCATCGTAGACGATTCTGGCATCTGCCTCCTTCGTCAGATAGATATGTTCTGTCTCATCAGCCAGATAAAAGCCCTGCTTAAAGTCCAGATCTGAAAGTGTAAAATACCCTTTCACATTCAGCGGATTTCCTTTACTGTCGTAATAAGCAAACCGTACCTTGATCCAGAGCAGACCTTTAATATCAATGACCGGCTTATTGTGGTCAATCGCCACGACTACCGCATCCACGTCCTCATACCCTGATGGTACAACCGTGTTCTGCCAGTCTTCCAGCCAGATCCGCATCGTTATATTTTCCCCGTGGCACTCTCCAACATTCGTATATTCCGCATACATTTTTCCTTTTTTCGACTCCAGCGGCGTGAAGGAACGGAGATTACTCCATCCCTTCACATCGGCCGCCGGCCACCATGTGGAACAGCATTTCGAATGGCTCTCTCCGTTTTTGCAGAACAGATTGTCCCAGGTACTTCCATCTGTACTTCCAAAACGGATTTTTGTCTCACTTCCGATCAGCGGGGTAAAATCATATCGGCCGTCAATAACAGAGTCCGATGATACAACTTCTCCGATTCCGGCTTTCGAAAGAGAAGGAAGACTCGTAAGACTCGAAGCCAGAACATCTTCCCGAAAACAAAATCCCAACAACAGCAGAATTCCTGCGAGAAACCAGAAGCTTTTCTTTGCTCTTTTCATTCTTTCCTCCTTTCAGACCGGCCCGCGGCAAGAAACAGGAAGGCTCCTGTCACGGCAATTCCAATGGGGACCGCTGCTGACGGATCGCGCAGACCTGTTTTTGGCGCGCTGTGCCAGATAGAGGGGCCTTCTTCCTGCGGCAGATCTTCTCCTTCGACAGAAAAAATCCATTTTACCCCGCTTTTCCGAAGTGCCCATTCATTTCCAAGTTCTGACGGCACACGGATTGAAAAACAGATTTCTTTCCGTTCATCTGGACTGCATATTCCAAGACTTTTTGCTGCCCATAGTCCCTCACTCTCTAAATCACCTTCATAAATCACGCTGTCTCCCTCTCGTATTTCCAGTTTCACCTTGGAAAGCAGTTCTTTTTCTGTTTCACTGAGTTCTTCCGGAAGTTCCGTCCGCAGAAAAAATTCTGCACGGCTTGCTGTCGTGTTCACCAGTGTGAACGTATCTTCCCATTCATCTCCCGGCATCAGCACTGGAAAGTTCCGAAAGAAATTGTCGGGTGCCAAGATCAGATTCCGCGCTGCTCCTTCGTACGAAACGGTGAGGAGCTCTGCTGCGAAACCTCCGAAACGGTATTATCCGCCTCGTGGACACACTGTTCAATTTCCAGTTCTTCTCCCCACGGAGCTTCTGCCGTAAAATCCGGCATCACATTCGCTGCCTGTACGGCCTCCGCCTGGATTTCAACGGACAGCACCTGTCCCTCCGCCTCACTGGTCCACGCAGATGGAATGGTGATTGTACGGAAAAAATCGACAGATTCCTGCTTTCCCAGCAACTTTGGGATAAATAATAATACCTCTCCTGCTTTCAGCCAGACGTCCTCGATTCCCCCAAGGTCCTCTTCCCCCAGACGGTAATCCTGCGTTTCTTCCTCATCAAACACAGGCTTTACCCGGACATAGCATGGTTCAGCATAATTGGTGATCCGCGGAATTTTTGAAATCACCTGGGAAGGCAGTACAATGCCGTTTTCCGGTCCCTCATACTTCTTTTCTCCATCCCCGTCTTCCTCATATTCCCAGATTCCAATATTTACATCTCCGACAGCTATTTTGTTAATGGTCTCAACACTGCTCCGGTAATATGCATACGTTCCGCTGATTCCCATCAGAAGACTTGCCGCCGCACATCCGATCCTGACGCGTTTTCCTTTCATGTCTGACCACCTCTCTCATAAGCATCCCATGCCTCCCGATAGCCGTGAAATACCATATTCCCCTTCTGGATCTGCACCGATTCCTCATAGACCGAAACCTCAAGTTCTTTCTGTTCCATTTCTTTTGCAACGCGGATTCCGGTAAACAATTCCGTCGTGCTTTCGCCTTCTGAAACCGGTTTTTTGTAATAATAGTAGTCATCTTCTCCTTTTACCCAGTTTTCCGTATCAAGTCCCTCAATCGCTTCAATTGGTTCACTGAATATAAGTGCCGCTCGAATATAGCAGGCAACGGAACCTTCATTTCTGATTTTTACTCTCTTTACCACACTTTTCCCTGGCGGTACGGGCGTCGGTGTCGGAAATTCTTCATCGATAGTACTTGTATTATGTCCGAACACCATACGATTCCAGACACTCTCGTGATCTGTAAAATACGCCGAAGTTCCCGGCAGCAGCCAAATGGCTGCCGCCATCGTACACCCGGCCGCACCCGCAAGGAAAAACAGCCGTTTCGTCTTTTTCTTCATCTTTTGTCCCCCAGAAAACTGCTTAAATTCCAGGTGCTTCTGTCTGTTCCGGCTCCGACTGCGGTGCCGTTACCTGCCCCTTCTGCCCATTATTCTGATTTACATACTTCTCCCAGGCCTTTGCTGCCCGCTCGGCAGCCGTACTTCCCTCACCGGTATTCAGCGCCTGGATTGCATAATAATTGATCGGAATATCGACCTCTTTTTCATCCAGCTGCCCTTCCACGATATTAGCTGCTGTCACGCTCGTAAATAAAGGATCCGTCGCTTTGCCAGCTGCGAGCACTTCATTGTAGAGATATGTATATACCATCGAATTGTTCTGTTTTTTCTTGTACATCAGCACCCATTTTTTCGAAAGCTGATTCATCGAAAACAGTTCCGTATCGACGGCTGCCCCGCCGTTTAAACGGTTTCCGGATGTATCTGCAACGATCACTTTTGCGATTGGTATGGAAACATCCATATAAACGTAAGAATCATTTTTACCTTTATTTTTGATACGCGGGTCCTTCGGAATCACCTGGGTCGGCACGATATGATTGGTCTTTCCGTCCGGATCTGGTGCGTACGATGGTTCATTTCCTTCGATATCTACTTTTCCCACAACAAACTGGTTCGTCACAGAATCCTTATCCGTCAGATACGCCAGTGTTCCGCCCGCTGCCAGGGCTCCTGTCAGAAGCAGTGATGCTGCCCAGAATACGATTTTCCGCTGTTTTTTCATAGATCAATTCCTCCTGTTTTCCTAAATAATTTTGCTAATTCTTTTTATAACTTGTTTTCCTGCATGATTTTTCTACCGTGCCAAAGCTGCCGGATTGTAAAAAGCATCACCGCTCCCACGGCCAGAAAAAAGAGTGTTCCTCTCTGCCGGAGCCAGATAATACCAAAGCCAAGCCAGGGAAGAGCTACGATCACATTCCCGATCACCTGTTTTTCCAAAACGATGCCTGCATCTTCCTCCGCGTTGGCATCCCCCTTAGTACAGTATCCTTCCTCGCTCTTTTCCACGATCCGGTGTGTCACCACCATATTTCCTCTCCGGTAGGTAATCACATCCCCCGGATTCCATTCCTTCTTCCGTCCATCCACAACCACAACAGATCCCGTCGGGATCTCCGGTTCCATGGACCCGGACAGTACGACATAGGCGCAGAAATACTGCATCAGATACCATCCCGCCGCCAGAAAAAGGAAGGAAAGAAAAGCCCTG
>ENA-OQDM01000207-OQDM01000207.1-human-gut-metagenome-genome-assembly--contig:-NODE-207-length-39314-cov-2.229796_pt1 | contig 39314 bp, 41 predicted proteins | sample MGYA00242772_ERZ504605 | MGnify/ENA primary metagenome ERZ504605 (study PRJEB26092, sample SAMD00036348) | human gut metagenome | host: Homo sapiens | study: EMG produced TPA metagenomics assembly of... | reverse complement strand
CCTCAACGAGGTCTCGGTATTCTAACTCCAAATGGAATACCATGACATGCTTATGGCAGCATAAAAATGCTACCCAGCATGATCTGGGTAGCAAAAAACCTATATTTTTTTAATTGTCTACTTGACGGGGCGCACACCAGATTATATAAAAGGATTATAAAAAATTAACAACAAAAATACAAGAGAACGAAAAATAATATAAAGAAATCATAAAATATTGTATTTAGAATGAGGGGGCTCTCTGGTATCCTTAAACCATCAAAAACAGGTGTGGACAAACACGAAAATGTCCAGAAAGGAAGAAAGATATGAAGAAAAAAGTAATGAGTGCAGTTTTGGCAGCAGCGATGGTTGTGGGTATGGCAGGTAACGTGGTTACTGTTTCCGCAGAGGAGAAATATGATCTTACCTTATACAGCATCGACACCACAGACCCGGATTTTGAGGACTGGCTTGCAAATGTGAAGATGCCACGGGCCTGAACATTAATGTAATTGCGGCACCTACAGATACAGATACCCGTCAGCAGAAGATCACCACAATGCTTTCCACAGGAGATGCTTCCGTGGATGTCATTCAGATCAACGATGAGATGAGTGCGGCATTTAAAAATTCCGGATGGCTGGAAGGACTGAATGATACAGTAATGACAGATAATATCGCTGATCAGTTTGCCCAGGGATATGTAAAGAATATGATCACAGATAAGGACGGAAACATTATCGGTGTTCCAGGCTATACAGGATATTTTGCATTCTGGGTAAATCAGGAGATCATGGATGAGGTCGGAATCAAATCCATTGATACAAAAGAGGATTTCATGAAGTATATGAAGGCTGTTTCCAAGGACGGAAGATTCGGCTACGGCGGTTCCTGGGAGAAAACTTATGCATTTAACGAGCTTGCACAGTTTGTAAACATGTTCGGCGGCGATTATTTTGACTGGACCAAAGAGGAAAACAAGGAAGCAGTTCAGTTCCTCCACGATCTGGTTGCTGATAAAGAAACATCCATCGAGCAGATCGCTGATAAATATGAGCAGATGAATCCGAAGATCAATGACGGAAAATACGGATGCTGGTTCATGTGGGGCCTTGGAACAGATTATGCAAAGGCAGATATGCTTGGCGCAGATAAGATCCACATGGAAATGGTACCGGATTTCAGCGGCAAGGGAGAGCGTGCGATCTTTACAGATTCCTGGAGCTATGTTCTCAACAAAGCATCCAAGAATAAAAGATGCAGCTGTGAAATTCCTCCAGTATATGGCTGATGAAGGCGGAATGGAAGCTTCCTATAAAGCATTTGACAGATATCCTGCAAGAAAGGATGTTGCAGAGAAGGTAGTTCCGGATTCTGACCCGGCAAAAGAAATGTACAGCAGATATGCAAATGAATGCAATGTACAGGGACGTCCGATGGTGGCACAGACAATGGAATTTATCAGCGATATGGGAACAATCTTCCAGTCCTGTATGAAAGACGAGATTACAGTTGATGAGTTCTGCAAGAAGGCTCAGGATGTGGTAGATATGTATAAGTAAAAGATATAAAAAAACAGCAATGTAAAGCAGAGGTAAAAGTCTGCTTTACATTGCTTGATGAACAGGGAGGAAAGTTCCATGACAATAAGCAAAAAAAATATGAAGTGGATACCATGGCTTTTGATCCTGCCGGTTGTACTGATTCGAGGTTTTACAACAGTATATCCCATTCTGATGACTGTGAAAAACAGCTTCTTTAATATCAGTATCCTTGCAGGTATCAATGAATTTATAGGCTTCAAGAATTACCTGAAGGTATTTTCTGATCCTAAAGTGCTCACATCGATCAGCTTTACGGCAATATTTGTGGTTGCTTCCATGATCTTTCATGTGATCCTCGGAGTTATCCTGGCACTGATCCTGAATATGAAATTCAAAGGCCGCCGTTTTCTGAGGACCATCGTGCTGATCCCGTGGGCTATGCCTGCAGTAGTAGCCGGTATGGCTGCAAAATGGGCATTTAACAATGATTATGGTCTGATCAATGATTTTATCCGCTGGTTTGTACCGGGTTACCAGAACAGCTGGCTGATCAATACAGGTACTGCAAGAGCAGCGGTAATTGCAATGGACCTGTGGAAGGACCTTCCGTTCTTTGCAATTCTTGTACTTTCCGGACTTCAGTTTATTTCCGGCGATATCTATGAGGCAGCAAAGGTAGACGGTGCAAACGGGATCCAGAGCTTTTTCCGGATCACACTTCCGCTGATCGCAAAAAATGTCCTGACTTTATGTATTCCGTTCACACTCTGGAGACTGACAACCTTCGATCTGGTTTATTCCATGACATCTGGAGGCCCTGGAGAGGATACTGCGCTGATCGCATACAGAATCACAACAGAAGCATTTACAAATCTAAACGTAGGATATGCTTCGGCGCTGGCTATGCTGCTGTTTGTTGTAATGGCGATCTTCAGCTGGCTGAATATACGTGTTATGAATAAGTTTGACAGTTAGGGGGAATTATCGTGAAGAATACAGGAAAATATAATGTTTATCATGGAGTGGTAGCCGTTGGAAGATGGGTTCTGTTTGCAGTTGTGGCTTTTCTGATCCTGTTCCCGGTTTACTGGATCTTTATTTCTTCGATCACACCGTCAGGAGAACTGTTTAAAACACCGATCGATTATCTTCCGGATCATCCCACACTGGAAAGCTATAAATTTCTGATACAGAATGTAGGACTGCTTTCAAAGATCGGAAATACAGTTCTGATCGTAGGCATTACACTTGTGATCAGTACCGTGCTGTGTGCAATGGCTGCCTATGGCTTCTCAAGATTTAACTCAAAGGGAGTTTCTGTTGCATTTGCGTTTGTTCTGGCTACCATGCTGATCCCTGAGGTTGTCACAGCCCGCCCGCTGTATGAGTTTATGCAGAAGGTAAAGCTGTATGATACATATCCGGGACTTATCCTTCTTTATATCAGTACCGTTATACCGTTTACGGTTCTGATCCTCAGAAACTTTGTCGGTGAGATCCCGATCTCACTGGAGGAGGCAGCTGCTATTGACGGCGCATCTTTTTCACAGAGACTGTTTACGATCGTTCTGCCGCTGATGAAGCCGGCAATCGCTACGGTTTGCATTATCAACTTTATTACCTGTCTGAATAACTTTTTCACACCGTTGTTTTATTCAAATGGTATTCAGGTACTTTCTGTTTCCATCGTACAGCTTCCGTTACGTGACAACATGTATGGAGTTCCGTGGGATCTGGTCAGCGCCATGGGATGGATCATCCTTCTTCCGATCATTATCTTTGTAGCTGTTTTTGAGAAACAGATCATGGATGGTATCATGGCAGGTGGAGTAAAAGCGTAAATATAATATTTTTAATTTCCAAAAGAGAGGAGAAAACAGATATGTATCAGGCATTTACAGGCGGACTGGGAGGGATCGCACTTGCAAAGCATGGAAAAAGCCGTGCGATCAACGCAGAAAATCCTCATGGAGAAAAAGGCAGAGGCGGTATGGCTGCAAGTCATCTGGGACCGTCCAGAAAAGGAAGCCCGTGTCTCAGGGATATTGAGCCGGGAACTGTGGTAACTCTGGCAGAAATGGAAGGACCGGGACAGATCAATCATATCTGGATCACCGTTGATAACAAGACTACAGAGGCAGATTGCTTTGTACTGAGAGATCTTGTAATCCGTATGTACTGGGATGACGAGGAAACTCCTTCCGTGGAAAGTCCTCTGGGTGATTTCTTCTGCTGCGGATTCGGAAGGGAATGTTTTGTAAATTCTGTTCCGGTGGCTGTTGTTCCAAACAGGGGCTTTAACTGCTATTTCCCGATGCCGTTTAAGAAGAAAGCAAAGATCACACTGGAAAACCAGCATGCAAATAAAATCCCGGCTTTCTTTTATCAGGTAGATTACTGTCTCTATGATGAGCTTCCGGACGATATTGCTTATTTCCATGCGCAGTGGAGAAGGGAACGGTTGACAGAAAAAACAAAAGATTATACAATTTTGGATGGAGTAAAAGGAAAAGGCCATTATATAGGAACCTACATGGCACTTACCACACTGGAACGTTACTGGTGGGGCGAGGGAGAAATGAAGTTTTATATTGACGGAGATGAGGAGTATCCGACCATCTGTGGAACAGGAACGGAAGATTACTTTGGTGGTTCCTGGAGCTTTGCCAAACAGGTGGATGGAAAAACCGTGGAACAGAATTATAACACGCCGTATCTGGGATATCCGTATTATTCTGCCCATGACGAGCTGATCCACAATTTTTATCATAATGATGACTGCCCGCCAATGAGAGGCTTTTACAGATGGCATTTACAGGATCCAATCTGCTTTGAAGAGGATCTTCGCGTTACGATTCAGCAGATAGGCGTCGGATACCGTGGCCTGTTTGAACGACAGGATGATGTGGCAAGTGTAGCGTACTGGTATCAGACACTTCCTCATGCACCGTTCCAGCCGTTGATGTCAAAAGAGGATAGATGGCCAGATAAAAAGGGTGGTAGAGATTGAAAAAACAGGTATTTTGCGGGGTATTTGCCCTGGCTCTGGCAGTGACAGGATGTGGAGTCCAGAAGAAGGAGGCTGCATCTGATATTGTGCCGGAGAACAGACAGGAACTGACGATCCTTCATGTGGATGCAGGCACAGAAGGCTTTGATTCTTTTATCAGCCAGGCGGAAAAAGATCTTGGAATAAAGATCCATATTGAAAAATGTCCGGCCAATGCGGACAATCGCCAGGCCAAAATAGCAACTCTTCTGACATCAGGAGATGATTCTGTTGATCTGATCACAGTAATGATGAGATGATATCCGAATTTAAACATAAGGGATTTCTTCTTCCGTTGGAAGATACGGTTATGACAGAGGAGACAGCGGCGAATTTTCTGCAGGAATACCTGAAAGAAATATGCATGTCAGACGGACATATTTTTTCGGTACCGTTCAGGATGGATATCATGGCATTCTGGGTGAACCAGGAATTGCTGGATCAGGCTGGTCTGGACAGACTCTCCTGTCTCAGTGATCTTGAGATCCTTCAGAAAAAGCTTCAGAATACGGGAAAATATGCATATGGGGATGCATGGGAGATTTCTTACATATATAATAGTATCAGCGAGTATGTCGATTTTTTCGGAGGAGATTATACAGACTGGACGGATCCGAAAACAAGAGAAGCGGCAGAATATATGAAGCGAATGCTGGATACAGGGATGATATCAGAGGAGAATCTGATCGACCAGCATGACCAGCTGAATGAAAAATTTATAAACGGCCAGTATGGATGTATGTTTATGTATACCGGTGTGTTGAGTACTTTTCAGAATGCAGGCGTGTATGGAAAAGATAAGATCCATATGGCACCATTTCCGGAATTTGACGAGAAGGTGACCAATATCGCAACCTGGCAGTATGTACTGAATAAAAATTCTGATCATAAAGAAGCAGCTCTGAAGTTCCTTCAGTATGTGTCCGGATATGAGGCCAGTAAAAATTACGGACAGCTGACAAAAATGTGTCCGGCAAGACTGGATGTGATCGAGGATAAGAATTTTGATCTGGATGGCATTGAAATGATCCGGCAATATCTGAAAGATTATAAGCTGAAAGCAAGACCACTGTGTGCCGATTCCATAGAAGCCGTTTCGTCCATGGGAACGGAATTTCAGAAATATATGCTGGGACAGAAAACAGAAGCGGAATTTTTTGCCGGGGCACAGAACTGCATAGACCAGTATTACAAAAAAGCATCGTACTGATGCTTTTTTTTGTTTTGAAAAAATAAGAACTTTTTTTCAAAACATATTGACAAATATTTTACATGGTGATATCTTAAAGACTGTAGATGTTAGCACTCCACTAAAATGAGTGCTAACAGATGTAAAAAAAGAATCAACATCCGTCAGGAAAGAATAAAAAGGAAAGGAGATGGATTCATGGAAGAGGTGTTGAATGAGCGCAAGCAAAAAATCTTAAAAGCAATCATCAAGACCTATATGGAAACCGGAGAACCGGTTGGTTCCAGGACCATTTCCAAGTATGCGGATCTCAATGTAAGTTCCGCAACGATCCGAAATGAAATGTCAGACCTGACAGATATGGCTATATCGTCCAGCCGCATACCTCAGCAGGAAGGATTCCTTCAGATAAGGGCTACAGACTTTACGTCAATGAGTTGATGAAGGAGAAGGAAGCGGAGGTCGCAGAGCTGCGAGATCTGATCATTGAGAAGACAGATAAGATGGATAAGGTGCTTAAGAAGGTTGCGAAGGTTCTTGCTTCCAATACCAACTATGCTACCATGGTTTCCGTTCCGCAGTACAGCGGCAACAAGATCAAGTTCATCCAGCTGTCGAGAATGAGCGAACTTCAGCTTGTGGCAGTGGTTGTCAGTGACAACAACACAGTCCGGAACCAGATCATCAATCTGGATGAGGAAATGGACGACCAGACGATCCTGAAACTGAATCTTCTTCTTAACACCAATCTCAATGGGATCCCGATCCAGGATATCAACCTTGGGATGATCGCCAGACTGAAGGAACAGGCAGGCAGCCACAGCGGTGTGGTGGCAACGGTTCTGGATGCAGTGGCCGCCACCATTCATGTGGAAGAGGAAGATATGGAGATCTATACTTCAGGTGCAACTAACATCTTCAAGTATCCGGAGCTTGCCGATAAAGAGAAGGCAACGGAGCTGATCTCCGCATTTGAGGAGAAGCATGAACTTGCTGATCTTGTAAAAGAACAGATGTCAGATGGAGAGAATACAGGAATCCAGGTTTACATCGGTGATGAGATGCCAATCCAGACCATGAAGGACTGCAGCATTGTAACTGCCAGATATGAACTGGGAGACGGAATGTACGGAACCATCGGGATCATCGGTCCCAAACGAATGGATTATGAGAATGTAGTGGACAGTCTGAAGGAACTGAAGAATCATCTGGATGACGTTTTGAAAAAGAAGAAAACTTAGAAAGGCGGTAGAAAAAAAGTGTCGGAGGAAACAAAGAAAACATCCGAAGAGCAGGAAGCGGAGAAGGAAATCCCCGTAACTGACGGAGATCAGGAAGAAGAAAACCTGACACCGGAGGGAGAAGATCTGCCGGAGGAAGAAAACAATACTCCAGGCGAAGAAGCTGCCTCAGAGGATAAAAAAGAAGAAAAATCAAAAACTTCCTTCTTCGGAAAGAAGAAAAAAGATAAATCTGAGCAGAAGGTGGAGGAACTTACCGATCGCCTGAAGCGTACCATGGCTGAATTTGATAATTTCCGTAAAAGAACGGAAAAAGAAAAATCCAGTATGTACATCATCGGAGCAAAAGAGATCGTTGAAAAGATCCTGCCGGTTGTGGATAACTTTGAAAGAGGTCTTGCACAGGCACAGGAAGGCGATGCTTTTGCAGATGGAATGAAAATGATCTACAAGCAGCTTACCACAACACTGGATGAGCTTGGCGTGAAGCCGATCGAAGCAGTGGGAAAGGAATTCAACCCGGATTTCCATAATGCAGTGATGCATGTGGAGGATGAAGAGGTTGGAGAGAACATCGTGGTGGAAGAATTCCAGAAGGGTTACACCTACAAGGATTTCGTAGTACGCCACAGTATGGTGAAGGTTGCGAACTAACTGACAACAAACTTTATTTTAACAGATACAGACTAAAACAGGAGGAAAAATCATGGGAAAGATTATTGGTATTGACTTAGGTACAACAAACAGCTGTGTAGCCGTAATGGAAGGTGGACAGCCGACAGTTATCGCAAATACAGAAGGCGCAAGAACAACACCATCCGTTGTAGCATTCACAAAAACAGGAGAGCGTCTGGTAGGTGAGCCTGCAAAACGTCAGGCAGTTACAAATGCAGACAGAACGATCTCCTCTATCAAAAGAGAGATGGGTACCGATTACCGTGTAACCATCGATGACAAGAAATATTCTCCACAGGAGATCTCAGCAATGATCCTTCAGAAACTGAAAAAGGATGCAGAGGCATATCTTGGTGAGAAAGTAACAGAGGCAGTTATCACAGTTCCGGCTTACTTCAACGATGCTCAGCGTCAGGCAACCAAAGATGCAGGTAAGATCGCAGGTCTTGATGTAAAACGTATTATCAACGAGCCTACAGCAGCAGCTCTTGCATATGGTCTTGACAATGAGAAAGAGCAGAAGATCATGGTATACGACCTTGGCGGCGGTACATTCGATGTATCCGTGATCGAGATCGGTGATGGCGTTATCGAGGTTCTTTCCACAGCTGGTAACAACCGTCTTGGTGGAGATGACTTTGATAAGAAAGTTACAGATTACATGCTTGCTGAGTTCAAGAGAACAGAGGGCGTAGACTTAAGCAACGACAAGATGGCTCTTCAGAGACTGAAAGAGGCAGCTGAGAAGGCTAAGAAAGAGCTTTCTTCTGCAACAACAACAAACATCAACCTTCCGTTCATCACAGCTACAGCTGAGGGACCGAAGCATTTCGATATGAACCTTACAAGAGCTAAATTTGATGAGCTGACACATGACCTTGTAGAGATGACTGCTGAGCCGGTTCGTCGTGCACTGTCTGATGCAGGTATCACAGCTTCCGAGCTTGGCCAGGTACTTCTGGTTGGTGGTTCTTCCCGTATCCCGGCAGTACAGGATAAGGTAAGACAGTTAACAGGCAAAGAGCCGAGCAAGAACCTGAATCCGGATGAGTGTGTTGCACTTGGTGCTTCCGTACAGGGTGGTAAACTTGCAGGTGATGCAGGTGCCGGTGATATCCTTCTTCTGGATGTTACTCCACTGTCTCTGTCCATCGAGACAATGGGTGGTATCGCAACTCGTCTGATCGAGAGAAATACTACAATTCCTACAAAGAAGAGCCAGATCTTCTCCACAGCAGCAGACAACCAGACAGCTGTAGATATCAACGTTGTACAGGGTGAGCGTCAGTTCGCAAAAGACAACAAATCCCTCGGCCAGTTCCGTCTGGATGGAATCCCGCCAGCACGTCGTGGAGTTCCGCAGATTGAGGTAACATTTGATATTGATGCCAACGGTATCGTTAATGTATCCGCTAAAGACCTTGGAACAGGTAAAGAGCAGCACATCACAATCACAGCTGGTTCCAATATGTCCGATTCCGATATCGACAAAGCTGTCAAAGAAGCAGCTGAGTTCGAGGCTCAGGATAAGAAACGTAAAGAGGCTATCGACACAAGAAACAATGCAGACTCCATGGTATTCCAGGTTGAGAATGCACTGAAGGAAGCTGGCGACAAGCTTGACGCAAACGATAAAGCAAGTGTTGAGGCTGACCTCAATGCACTGAAAGATCTTCTTGCACAGACAGCAAATGCTCAGGAGCTTACTGATGCTCAGGTTGCAGATATCAAGGCTGCACAGGAGAAGATGATGGAGAGCGCTCAGAAACTGTTCTCCAAGATGTATGAGCAGACTCAGGGAGCTCAGGGTCAGGCTGGTCCTGGACCGGATATGGGCAACATGGGCGGAAACGCTGGTGCCCAGGGCGGAAATGAAGCAGGATACGGCGATGATGTTGTAGATGCTGATTACAAGGAAGTCTAAGACAAGTAGGAAATAATTACAATGGCTGATAAAAGAGATTATTATGAAGTCTTAGGTGTGGATAAAAACGCCGACGACGCAACATTAAAAAAAGCATATCGTAAGCTGGCCAAGAAATATCACCCGGATGTAAATCCGGGTGATAAAGAGGCTGAGGCGAAGTTCAAAGAGGCGACAGAGGCTTACTCCGTTTTAAGTGATGCCGACAAGAGAAGACAGTATGATCAGTTTGGTCATGCAGCATTCGAAAACGGCGGCGGAGGCGGTGCCGGCGGCTTTGGTGGATTCGACTTCAACGGTGCGGATATGGGAGACATCTTCGGAGATATCTTCGGAGACCTGTTCGGCGGCGGAGGCAGAACCAGACGGGCCAACAATGGACCGATGAAGGGTGCCAACCTTCGTGCACGTGTGAACATTACTTTTGAGGAAGCGGTTTTCGGATGCGAGAAAGAGCTGGAAATCGTTCTCAAAGATGAGTGTACCACATGTCACGGAACCGGAGCGAAACCGGGAACATCACCGATCACCTGTCCGAAATGTAAAGGCCAGGGCCAGATCGTTTACACCCAGCAGTCCATGTTTGGTATGGTACGTAATGTTCAGACCTGTCCGGATTGTAACGGAACCGGTAAGGTGATCAAGGACAAATGCAGTGCCTGCCGTGGAACCGGATATACCTCTTCCAGAAAGAAAATCCAGGTATCTGTACCGGCCGGTATCGACAATGGCCAGTGCATCCGTATCCGTGAAAAAGGTGAGCCGGGAACCAACGGCGGTCCGAGAGGAGATTTGCTGGTTGAGGTAAATGTAGCCCGTCATCCGATCTTCCAGAGACAGGATATGAATATCTTTTCAACAGCTCCGATCACATTTGCACAGGCTGCACTTGGCGGTGAGATGCGTATTAATACCGTTGACGGTGAGGTTTCCTATGAGGTGAAACCGGGAACACAGACGGATACAAGAATCCGCCTGAAGGGCAAAGGTGTTCCGTCATTACGTAACAAGAACGTTCGTGGTGATCACTATGTAACCCTGGTAGTCCAGACTCCGACAAATCTCAATGAGGAAGCAAAGAAAGCTCTGGAAGCTTTTGATGCGGCATGTGGAAACCGTCCGTCAGAGGACAGCACATCCGAGACTTCCGAAAAAACCGAAAAGAAGAAAAAAGGTTTCCGTGAGAAAGTTAAGGAAATGTTTGAGGAATAAATAAAGTGAAAACAGGAAAGAGGCACAAAATGCCTCTTTCTTTTTTTTCTGTATTCGTGTATATTAAAAGAAGTGCCCGTTTTCGGGACAATAGAAAACAGGCGACAGACTGGAATGAAAATCCGTAAATGTGTATACAGCATAAGGAGATATAAAAGATGAAATGGAACCGTTTTACACTTAAGACAAAAACAGAGGCAGAGGATATTGTGATCTGTACACTTGCCGAGGTGGGAATTGAAGGTGTGGAGATCCAGGACAAGCAGCCGCTGACCGATGAGGATAAGGCACAGATGTTTGTGGATATTATGCCGGAAGGACCAGCAGATGACGGGATCGCATATCTGAACTTCTATCTGGAAGAGGATGCGGATACCGAGGCAATCCTGAAAGATGTGAAGGCTGCACTGGAGGATCTGAGAAGCTTTGTGGATATCGGAGAGGCAACCATCACAGAATCCCAGACAGAGGACAAGGACTGGATCAATAACTGGAAACAGTACTTCCATCAGTTCTATGTAGACGACATTCTGATCGTACCGTCCTGGGAAGAAGTGAAGGCAGAAGATAAGGACAAGATGATCCTCCACATTGATCCGGGAACTGCCTTTGGTACAGGAATGCATGAGACCACACAGCTTGTGATCCGTCAGCTGAAGAAATTTGTGAAGCCGGGAATGGAGATCCTTGATGTGGGAACCGGAAGTGGAATCCTGGGGATCGTTGCACTGAAGCTTGGTGCAGGCCATGTAGTTGGTACAGACCTTGATCCATGTGCCGTTCCGGCAGTATCCGAAAATAAGGAAGCAAACCAGATCGAGGAGAAATCCTTTGACATGATGATCGGAAACATCATCGATGACAAAGAAGTTCAGGAACAGGTTGGATATGAGAAATATGATATCGTAACTGCAAATATTCTGGCAGATGTTCTGGTACCGTTGACACCGGTGATCGTTGCACAGATGAAAAAAGGCGCGTACTACATCACATCCGGTATCCTGGATGTAAAAGAAGATGTTGTAGTACAGGCTGTAAAAGACGCCGGACTGACTCTGGTAGAAGTGACTCATCAGGGCGAGTGGGTATCTGTGACAGCAAGAAAGGACTGATCTCATGCAGCGATTTTTTGTGGAACCTCATCAGATCGACAGGGATAGACATGAGATCCATATCACAGGAAATGATGTCAATCATATTGTCAATGTACTCCGCATGAAAAAAGACGAGGAGCTCTGGATCAGCGATAAGGAAAAAGAATATCACTGTGTGATCGAAAACGCAGGGGAGAATGAAGTCCTGCTTCATATCCTCTATGTACAGGAGCCGGATTATGAGCTGCAGAACCGTATTTATCTTTTTCAGGGACTGCCGAAGGCTGATAAGATGGAGCTGATCATCCAGAAGGCAGTAGAGCTTGGAGCATATTCCGTAGTTCCGGTTTCAACCAGACGATGTGTGGTAAAACTGGATAACAAAAAAGCAGAGAAAAAAGTATCCCGCTGGCAGCAGATTGCGGAAAGTGCGGCAAAACAGTCCAAGCGTATGCTTGTTCCGGAAGTCCATTCTGTGATGACATTTAAAGAAGCTCTTGCTTACGCAAAAGAACTGGATGTTCTACTGATCCCTTATGAACTTGCAAAGGGAATGAAAGAGACGAAAGAACTGATCCGGTCGATCGAACCGGGAAAAAGCATCGGTGTCTTTATCGGCCCTGAGGGTGGTTTTGAAGAGCAGGAAGTGGCAGATGCCATGGAAGCCGGTGCGAAACCCATCACCCTGGGACACCGGATCTTACGGACAGAAACCGCGGGACTCGCAGTACTTTCTGTTCTGATGTTTCAACTGGAGGATGAATAGATTATGGAAGCATATTTTGACAATTCCGCGACAACGAGATGCTTCGATGAAGTAAAGGATATTGTCTGCAAATCATGACAGAAGATTTCGGAAATCCTTCTGCCATGCATAAAAAGGGAATGGAAGCGGAGAATTATGTCCGCAGAAGTGCCCAGACCCTTGCAAAATTACTGAAAGTGAATGAAAAAGAGATTCTTTTTACCTCCGGTGGAACAGAATCGGATAACCTTGCTATCATCGGTGGTGTGGAAGCCAATAAGCGTATGGGAAACCATATCATTACAACGGCAGTGGAGCACGCGGCAGTGGCCCAGCCTTTTGCCTATCTGAAAGAACAGGGCTATGAGGTGACCATTCTTCCTGTTGATCATCAGGGAGTTGTAAAGCTGGATGCACTGGAAGCGGCTCTTCGTCCGGATACCATTCTGGTGTCTGTGATGTACGTGAACAATGAGGTGGGAGCCGTGATGCCGGTAGAAGAGATCGGAAAGCTTGTCCATGAAAAAATCCGAAAGCACTTTTTCATGTAGATGCCATCCAGGCATTCGGAAAGTATCGTATCTATCCGAAAAAGCTGGGGATCGATCTTCTTTCTGTGAGCAGCCATAAGATCCACGGACCAAAGGGTGTGGGCTTCCTCTACATCAACGAAAAAGTAAGAGTACAGCCACAGATCCTTGGAGGTGGACAGCAGAACGGCATGCGTTCCGGAACGGACAATGTACCGGGAATCGCAGGCCTTGGCGTTGCTGCAGAGATGGTATATACGGATTTTGATAAAAAAATACAGCACCTTTATGACCTGAAAGAACGGATGGCAGAGGGACTTTCAAAGCTTGGAGACATCACCATCAACGGAATGTCTTTAAGAGAAGGGGCACCGCACATCATGAGCGTGACTTTTCATGGAGTCCGAAGCGAAGTCCTGCTCCATACACTGGAAGAATTCGGAGTATATATTTCCGCAGGAAGTGCATGCTCCAGTCATAAGAGAAAACCGAGTGCAACACTGACAGCTATGGGCTTGAGCAGAGCCGATGTGGAAAGTACCGTTCGCATCAGCTTCTGTGAGGAAAATACCTTTGAAGAGGTAGATTACTGCCTGGAAGCACTGGGAAAAACAATTCCGATGCTGCGCAGGTATGCACGTCGATAGAGAATACAGAAGAAAGGGATTTTTATGTTAGTACATGCATTTCTGATCAAATATGCGGAAATTGCCCTTAAGGGAAAAAACCGCTATCGTTTTGAAGATGCTCTCGTACATCAGATGGAGATCGCACTCTCCAAGATCGAGGGAGATTTTGAAGTAAAAAAAGAGCAGGGAAGAGTTTATGTATTCTGCCCGGAGAATTATGATTACGATGAGGCTGTAGATGCTCTGCAGCATGTATTCGGTATTGTAGGCATCTGCCCGGTTATGATCTATGAAGAACAGGGCTTTGAGAAGCTTGCCGAAGATGTTGTGGGTTATATGAAGCAGTGGCATCCGGATTTTAACGGAAGCTTCAAGGTCTGGACACGCCGCGCAAAGAAATCCTATCCGATCAGCTCCATGGAAGTCAGCGCTGAGCTTGGCGGACGTATCCTGGATGCGTTCCCGGAGGCAAGTGTAGATGTTCATCATCCGGAGCTGGATCTTTCTGTTGAGATCCGTGACAAGATTTACGTATATTCCCAGACCATTCCGGGCGCAGGCGGAATGCCCATCGGAACAAACGGAAAAGCCATGCTTCTTCTTTCCGGTGGGATCGACAGTCCGGTTGCCGGCTATATGATCGCAAAACGTGGTGTCAAGATCGATGCGGTATATTTCCATGCACCGCCCTACACCAGTGAGCGCGCAAAACAGAAGGTAGTGGATCTTGCCCGCCTGGTAGCCAAATACAGCGGACCGATCCGTCTCCATGTAGTTAACTTTACAGATATACAGCTTTATATTTATGATCAGTGTCCTCATGATGAGCTTACTATTATCATGAGAAGATATATGATGCGTATTGCCGAGCATTTCGCTAAAAAAGACCGTTGTCTCGGACTTATCACAGGTGAGAGCATCGGACAGGTTGCAAGCCAGACCTTACAGAGCCTTGCTTCTACAAATGAGGTCTGTACACTTCCGGTATACCGTCCGGTGATCGGTTTTGATAAAGAGGAGATCGTCCGTATTTCCAGAAAGATCGATACCTTTGAGACTTCTATTCAGCCGTTCGAGGATTGCTGTACCATCTTTGTAGCGAAACATCCTGTAACAAAGCCGAATCTTAAGGTGATCCGCCGTTCTGAGCAGAAGCTTCTGAGAAGATCGATGAGCTTATGGAAACGGCTCTGAATACCACAGAGATCATTGAAATTCAGTGATCCGTTTTTAGATAAGAAAAAACAAACAGGGAACCTCGCTGCAGAGGTTCCCTGGAATTACCGATATATCAGGAAAAGGGAGTTCATTGAGAACAGAAGGATTCTGAAAGCATGAAAAAAGAGGAACTGTATCCGATACAGTTCCTCTCAAATATACAGTATAGATTAGTCGATTGTATATTTGGAAATAATCTGCATTACGTTATCCAGAGCAGCGCCATCTGCATGGATGTTGAGGTCGATCGGCTTGGAAAGATCCAGGCTGAAGATACCCATGATGGATTTTGCATCGATCACATATCTTCCGGATACTAAATCAAAATCGCAGTCGAATTTGCTGATCTCGTTTACGAATGCTTTCACCTTATCGATGGAATTCAGTGAGATTTTAGCTGTTTTCATTATAATAACCTCCCTTGATAAATTTTTGTTGTTTTACAGCTTTCATCTTACCTGTCAGTACCCAAAAAGTCAAGGTGAAAAGAGATAAAAATTGTTTTAATAATTAGTTAAAGTGTAAAAAAAGTGAGGAAAAATGGGAAATAAAGTTGCATTACACAACCTGGGCTGCAAAGTAAATGCCTATGAGATCGAGGCCATGCAGCAGCTTCTGGAGGAGGCGGGATATGAGATCGTGCCTTTTGAGCCGGGAGCGGATATTTATGTGATCAATACCTGCACAGTAACCAATATTGCAGACAGAAAATCAAGACAGATGCTCCACAAAGCAAAAAAAATGAATCCGGAAGCGATCGTGGTGGCAACGGGCTGTTATGTACAGACCGGTGGCGAGAAACTGGAAAAAGACGAAGCCATTGATCTTGTTCTGGGAAATAATCAGAAGATCAATATTGTGGAGGCACTGGCCGAATATGCGGAAAACAAACCGGGCCATGGTTCCCATGTGATCAAGATCAATCAGACAAAAGAGTATGAGGAACTTTCCATTGATCATACAGCAGAACATGTAAGGGCATATATCAAGGTTCAGGACGGATGCAATCAGTTCTGTACGTACTGTATCATTCCCTATGCAAGAGGTCGTGTCAGAAGCCGGAATATTGAAAGTGTGCTGAAGGAGGTCCGTGCACTTGCGGAAAAAGGGTATAAGGAAGTGGTCCTTACAGGAATCCATTTAAGCTCCTATGGAGTGGATTTCCCGGAGGAGAAAAAAGAGACACTGCTTTCTCTGATCCGTGCTGTGCATGAGATCGAAGGGATCAGGCGTATCCGTCTGGGATCGCTGGAACCGGGAATCGTTACAAGAGAATTTGCGGAAGGGATCGCGGCGCTGCCGAAGGTATGCCCGCATTTCCATCTTTCCCTGCAGAGTGGCTGTGATGAGACCCTGGAGAGGATGAACCGCAGATACAGAAGCGGGGAATACAGAGAGCGCTGTGAGCTTTTAAGAGAAGTGTATGGAAATCCGGCACTGACAACGGATGTGATCGTAGGCTTTCCGCAGGAATCGGAGGAAGAATTCCGGAAATCCTATGATTTTGTGGATAGCATCCGTTTTTACGAGACTCATATCTTCAAATATTCCAGAAGACAGGGAACAAAGGCGGCTGCCATGGACGGACAGCTGACAGAGGCGGAGAAATCCTTCCGCAGTGAGAAGATGATCGAGTTGCATCATCGTCATGCAGGGGATTATGAGAAATCCATGCTTGGCAAAAACCTGGAGGTACTGATCGAGGAAGAGTATACAAAGGATGGACGGACCTGGTATCTGGGACACAGTCGGGAGTATATAAAAACTGCTGTACCGAAATCGGAAGCTTATGGCGTAAATGATATCGTAATCGTAAAGGCAGAAGGCTTTCTTGAAGAGCATATCATGACCGGTGAAGCCGTGGAGTGAAGAACGGGATCGTATGTTGAAAGGTTGTTTGTTCACTGGTAATATTTTGCGAAGCGTGTTACTGAGAACGGAGTGAACAGTAACGTTGACAGTTTGTATTCGCAATCCTCGTTAAATTTAAGATTGTAATTTATGTAAATTTATATTAAAATAAAAAAGAATATATTTTAAGGACGTGAGAGACAATGGCAGAGAATAATCTGGGAAATACACAGTAATTTCAGAACAAAACCGGATCAGGAGCTTCAGGTAAAAGAAGTCCTGGATCTGGTGTACAATGCAATGGATGAGAAGGGCTACAATCCGGTGAATCAGATCGTAGGATATATTATGTCCGGAGACCCGACCTACATCACAAGCCACAAGGGTGCGAGAAGCATGATCATGAAGGTGGAGCGTGATGAGCTGGTAGAGGAGCTTCTCACCGAGTATATCAAGAATAAGTCCTGGGAACGGTAATATGAGAGTACTGGGACTGGACTATGGCTCGAAGACCGTTGGGGTTGCAGTGAGCGATCCCCTTGGCCTGACAGCCCAAGGTGTGGAAACCGTATGGCGCAAGCAGGAAAACAAGCTTCGTCGTACTCTGGCACGTATTGAAGAGATCATTTCGGAGTATCAGGTTACGGAGATCGTTCTGGGATACCCGAAAAACATGAACAATACAGTAGGAGAGCGGGCCGAGAAATCTCTGGAGTTTAAGGAAATGCTGGAGAAACGTACGGGTCTGCCTGTTGTTATGTGGGATGAGAGACTGACTACCATGGCGGCAGACCGTACTCTGGAGGAGACCGGTGTGCATAAGGAAGACCGTAAACAGTATCTGGATCAGGTAGCAGCAGTCTTTATCCTGCAGGGATATCTGGATGCTGCCGCACACAGAAGAGAGCAGCAGGAAGGCGTGGAAGAATGATCGGAAACGCAAATAGATATTTTGAGCGGATCAGGTAGCAAATGCGGATTGTGAATATCCGCTTGACAAGAACGGATAAGGAAGAATTAAATATGGAAAAAATAATATTTCAGTCAGACGACGGCACAGCTGCTGAGTTTTACGTAGAGGAGCAGACCAATATTGCGGGTGTGACTTATCTTTTGGTGTCCGATTCACAGGATGAGGAAGCAGACGCATATATTCTGAAGGATATTTCAGCTCCGGGAAGCACAGAAGCCTGTTATGAGATGGTCGAGGATGATGACGAACTTCAGGCTGTATATGCAGTTTTTCAGCAGATGCTGGATGACGTGAATTTTGAATGGAGGAGCGATTTTTGAAAAGCGAGAACAACGATGACAACAAAAATGCGGAGAGCAGAGTACAAGTTTCCGCAGGCGGTGCCAGAAGAACCGCAGCAAGACAAAAGAATGCCGGATCAAGAACAAGACAGTATCGTGGTGGCAGCAAAAACCGTCAGGATAAGCCTTTCCGGCCAACAGCAAAGAAAACAGCAGCCGGTGGCGCTGTAAAAAACAGCAGAAACACACAGAAACCGGCAAAGACCGGCGGCAGGCCATCCGGTCGGAAAACCGGCCGCAGAACAACATCCAAGCTTAAGATCATACCGCTTGGCGGTCTGGAGCAGATCGGAATGAACATTACCGCTTTTGAGTATGGCGACAGTATTGTAGTTGTAGACTGTGGTCTTTCTTTCCCTGAGGACGATATGTTGGGAATCGATCTGGTCATTCCGGATGTAACATACCTTAAGGAAAATATTTCCAAGGTGAAGGGATTTGTGATCACTCATGGACATGAGGATCATATCGGAGCTCTTCCGTATGTGTTGAAAGAGATCAATGTTCCGATCTATGCTACCAAGCTGACACTGGGACTGATCCGCAACAAACTGAAAGAGCATAACCTTATGCGTTCTACCAAATTGAAAGAGGTAAAACACGGCAGGTGATCAATCTTGGGGATTTCGCTGTGGAATTTATCAAAACGAATCACAGTATCCAGGATGCATCCGCACTTGCTATTTATTCACCGGTGGGAATCGTGATACACACAGGAGACTTTAAAGTTGATTATACACCGGTATTTGGAGATGCCATCGATCTGCAGCGTTTTGCAGAGATCGGCAAGAAGGGTGTGCTTGCACTGATGTGTGAGAGTACCAATGCAGAGAGACCGGGATTTACAATGTCCGAGCGTACAGTGGGACATGTATTTGATAATCTTTTTAATGAGTACCGTACATCCAGGATCATCATTGCAACCTTTGCATCCAACGTGGATCGTGTGCAGCAGATCATTAACACTGCATACCGGTTCGGAAGAAAGGTTGCTGTGGAAGGCCGCAGTATGGTCAATGTTATTTCCGTAGCGTCAGAGCTTGGCTATCTGCAGATCCCGGAGAACACACTGATCGAGATCGATCAGGTGAAGAATTATCCGGACGACAAGGTGGTTCTGATCACAACCGGAAGCCAGGGTGAGTCCATGGCGGCACTTTCCCGTATGGCAGCCAATATCCATAAGAAGATCACGATCAAGCCTAACGATACCATCATTTTCAGCTCCAATCCGATCCCCGGAAATGAAAAGGCAGTTTCCAAGGTCATCAACGAACTGTCTATGAAGGGAGCCAAGGTTATTTTCCAGGATGTCCATGTTTCCGGACATGCCTGCCAGGAGGAGATCAAGCTGATCTACTCCCTCGTAAAACCGAAATATGCCATTCCAATCCATGGTGAGTACCGTCATCTGACTGCACAGAAACACATTGTGGAAGATCTGGGAATCCCGAAGGAGAATATTTTTATCCTTTCTTCCGGAAATGTTCTGGAGTTGGACGGACAGGATGCCAAGGTGACAGGAAGCGTTCATACAGGTGCGATCTTCGTAGACGGACTTGGCGTTGGCGATGTGGGAAATATCGTACTCCGTGACCGTCAGCACCTGTCTGAAGATGGAATCATGATCGTAGTTATGACACTGGAGCGCCACAGTAATGTAGTTCTCGCAGGTCCGGATATCGTTTCCAGAGGTTTTGTGTATGTAAGAGAATCTGAGGATCTTATGGAGCATGCCAGACAGGTTGTGGAAACTGCACTGGATTCCTGCCTGGAGAACAATATCACGGACTGGGCAAGATCAAAACCGAGGTCAAGGATGCCCTTGGAGAGTATCTGTGGAAACGGACCAAGAGAAATCCTATGATCCTGCCTATCATTATGGAGGCGTAGGTTCATGGATGAGATCAGCATGGAGATTGAGAAGCTTCTCGATGCTGTGCACAGAAGCGATGAATATCAGGAATATCAGAAACAGGCAGCCCAGCTTGAAGCGGATCCTGAGCTGAAAGCCAGAGTGATGAGATTCCGTGGAGATAATTTCAGACTGCAGAATCATTCAGACAAGGATGAGCTGTTCCATATTGCGGAACAGCTCAATCAGGAGTCTGCAAGTCTGAGACAGAACCTGAAAGTAAATGCCTATCTCGACGCAGAGCTTGCGCTGTGCAGATTGATGCAGCGGATATGCAGGACGCTGGTGGACGGGATCGACATACAGATTCCTGACTTATAGGAGGAAAGACTATGGCAGACACAAGAGACAAGGTTGGCAGGGCCGGCGTTTTTCTGGCTGGAGGGGTATTTAAAACCGCTGTATATATCTTTATTATCGTATTTCTGATCTGGGTTGGAAAATCAGCATATCAGTTTGGCTACGATGTGTTTAACCAGCAGGCTATGAGCCCGGGAGAGGGACAGCAGGTCACGGTAGTCATAAAAGAAGGTGCCTCTGCATATAAAGTAGGCAAGACACTGGAGCAGAAGGGTCTTATCAAGGATGCGCTTGCATTTACCATACAGGAAAGAATGTCCGCATATCACGGACAGATCAAAGCAGGTACATACCTTCTCAGTACAGCTTATACACCGACCAGGATCATTGCAGTGCTGTCAGGAGAAGAGAGCAAGGAAGGATCGAACAGCCAGTGATCGTAGAAGAACGCATGCAGACCTATATCAATTCACTGGATATGGGGAATACTCCATTTCTGCAGGAATTGGAGACAAAGGCACTTGCAGACCGGGTGCCGATCATCCGGAGAGATATGCAGAGCTTTATGAGGATGCTTCTGGCACTGAAACAACCGAAGCGCATTTTGGAGGTGGGGACTGCCGTAGGCTTCTCCACACTTCTTATGTGTGAGTATGGGCCGGAAGATATGGAAATTGTTACCATAGAGAATTATGAAAAAAGAATTCCTGTCGCAAAGGATAATTTCAGGCGCGCAGGAAGAGAGTCACAGATCACGCTTCTGGAGGGAGATGCCGGAGAGATCCTGAAGAATCTTACCGGAACCTTTGATATGATCTTCATGGACGCAGCCAAGGGCCAGTATATCCACTGGCTTCCTGACGTGCTGAGACTGATGAAAGAGGGAAGCGTGCTGGTATCTGACAACGTGCTGCAGGAAGGGGATATTATTGAATCTCATTATCTTGTGGAACGGCGTAACCGTACAATCTATAAAAGAATGAGAGAATATCTCTGGCAGCTGACTCACAGTCCGGTGCTTCGTACATCGGTGCTTCCTCTTGGAGACGGAGCGGCTGTAAGTGTAAAAACAGGAGAACAGGTTTATGAAACGACCAGAACTATTGGTTCCGGCGAGCAGCCTTGAGGTTTTAAAGGTTGCCGTCATATATGGTGCAGATGCTGTTTACATCGGCGGAGAAGCTTTTGGACTTCGTGCAAAGGCTAAGAATTTTTCAAAAGAAGATATGTGTGAGGGAATCGCATTTGCCCATTCCCATGGTGTAAAGGTTTATGTGACAGTAAACATCCTGGCGCATAACCGTGATCTTGAGGGTGTAAGGGAATATCTTCAGGAACTGAAGGAGATCGGACCGGACGCACTGATCATCGCAGATCCGGGAATCTTTATGTATGCAAAGGAAATCTGCCCGGAGATCGAGCGTCACATCAGTACACAGGCAAATAATACCAATTATGAGACTTACCGTTTCTGGTATAACCTTGGTGCTAAACGTGTGGTAAGTGCAAGAGAGCTTTCTCTGGAAGAAATCCGGGAGATCCGGGCACATATTCCGGAGGATATGGAGATTGAAACGTTTATCCATGGCGCCATGTGCATTTCCTATTCCGGAAGATGTCTTCTCAGTAACTTTATGGCAGGAAGAGATGCCAATCAGGGAGCCTGTACCCATCCCTGCAGATGGAAATATTCTGTTGTGGAGGAGAAGCGTCCGGGAGAATACATGCCGGTATTTGAAAATGAGAGAGGAACTTTTATTTTTAATTCCAAGGATCTCTGCATGGTAGAACATATGGAAGATATCCTTACAAGCGGTATTGACAGCCTGAAGATCGAAGGACGTATGAAAACAGCTCTTTATGTGGCAACAGTGGCAAGAACCTACCGCAAAGCCATTGACGACTGTATGGAAAGTCCGGAAAAATATCATGCAAATATGCCGTGGTATCAGGAGCAGATCTCAAACTGTACCTACCGTCAGTTTACCACCGGATTTTTTTACGGAAAGCCGGATGAGAATACCCAGATCTATGACAGCAACACATATGTAAGAGAATACACATATCTTGGATTTGCAGAAGAGATCGATGAGAGAGGTCTGGCAAGACTGACACAGAGAAACAAGTTTTCTGTAGGAGAGACCATCGAGATCATGAAACCGGACGGAAGGAATATTCCGGTCACAGTGGAAGCCATTTATAATGAAGAGGGCGAAGCTATGGAGAGTGCACCACATGCTCAGCAGAGGATCTATGTGAAACTGACTGAGATGCCGGAGGTATTTGATATTCTCCGAAGAGGTGAATGATCCGAAAGGGTGGATAAGAGAGAGTAAAGGGGAGAACGAAAAGAACGTTCTCCCCTTTACTGATTTTCAGGAAAAAGAGTACGGAGTTTTCGAAGAGCGTTCTTTTCGATACGGGATACATAGGAGCGGCTGATGGAAAGATTTTCAGCAATCTCTCGCTGGGTCAGTGGCTCCTGGCCATTCAAACCGTAGCGGCAGCAGATCACCTGGTATTCCTTTGGGGAGAGTACTGTCCGGATATAACGGAGAAGATAGGAAATGCTGTCCCTTTTGAAACAATCATCCACAACATCAACGGGTGGACTTTCAATGATATCGAGAAGGCTGATCTCGTTGCCTTCCCGGTCTGTGCCGATGGGTTCATAGAGAGAAACTTCTCTGGAACGTTTCCTGCGGGCACGGAACATCATGAGAAGCTCATTGTCAATGCACCGTGCAGCATAAGTGGAAAGCTTGGAAGTCCGGCTGGGATCAAAGGTGGAAATGGCTTTGATCAGACCTATGGTGCCTATGGAGATCAGATCATCCTGATCCTCGTCACATCCCTGATATTTTTTTGCAACATGTGCTACGAGGCGGAGATTGTGTTCGATAAGGATATTTTTTGCTTCCGGATCGCCCCTTTGGAGCTGTAGAAGATAGAACTGCTCTTCCGCAAAAGAAAGCGGTTTCAGAAAGGTTTTCAAGGGTTCACCTCAAAGGGGATTTCCTTATAGCTTATGAGCCGGACGTGCTTTTCGTGCTTTTCCAACAGAAACTTTATAAAAAGGACAGAGGCGAACACCTGTTGCGCCACATTCTGATCTGGTGTATAATCATAAAATACGAGTGACAACAATCAGTGTATATTGATGAGGAGTATATATTTTGAAAAAGAGGATAGAACAGCTTCTTAACGGAAAATTTATTTATGAACAGCCTGAGCTTCTGTTTTCACAGGACCGTATTTTCGCTACGCTGAAGGCAGGAGAGACTACAAAGGATGAGATTTATTTCGGTACCGATGACAACCGCAGGATCAGTGGCTTTGTGACTTCATCTGACCGGAGACTGGTGCCCGGATTTGACCGCTTTTCCGGAACCACAGTGCGCATGCCTTATGGGGTAGATGCAGAGGGAATGAGGCCGGGAGAGAGCTTTGAAGGCTGGCTGTGTTTTACTACCAGTATCGGAGAATATAAGCTGCCGTTCACTGTACAGGTACAGACGGAAGAGGTGAAGAGTGCAGGCAGAAAGGTAGCTTCTCTGGAAGAATTTCTGCACATTGCAAGGGAAGATTTCCATGAGGCTTACCGGATCTTTACAGAACGACATTTTTCTCTGATCCTGAGTGATCAGAGTGAGAAGATCCGTTCTCTTTATGCAGGAATGTCACAGCAGCCGGTGACCTATCAGCATCTGGAGGAATTTCTGATCGCAGCCGGTGCCAAGGAAAAGGTGACATTGAGTCTGAACAGAGAAGAGGCCGGTTTTTATGATGTCAGTGAATCTGTTCAGGAATCCCTTTATATCCACAGGAGCGGATGGGGACACCTGCGGGCAGATATTGAGGTAAACGGGGATTTTCTGGAGGCAGGCAAGCATGTGGTCACAGAAGAGGATTTTATCGGAAGTACCTGTGAAATAAACTATGTGATCCGCCAGGAAAAACTTGGAAAAGGAAATCAGTACGGCGAGATCATTGTAAAAACCCCATACCAGAAACTGATATATCACGTTCTTGCATCCAGAGGAACTGAGAGTGCCGTGAACCTGGATCTTCTGGAAAAACAGTACCGGATATCTCTGATGAAGGAATACCTGGGATATCTCTGTAAAAGAACAGATTTTCAGGCCTGGACAGCCTCTACTCATGAGAAGCTTGACCGTATGGGCGAAAACGGACTGAAATATCCGGAATATCAGCTTTTGGAAGCCTATCTTCTTCATCTGGAAGGAGAAGATGACCAGGCTTCAGAAATCCTTGAGCGTTATCAGAATAAATCCTTTCATCACAATGAACTGGAACTGGCAGGGATTTATCTGTATCTGTGTACACAGACCGGGCTGTACCGGGATAAGGAACAGGCCCTCCGCAAGGTACAGAATTTCCAGATGCAGAAGGAAGACAGCTTTATCCTTCTGAAACTGGTATTTGAAATGGATCATACGCTTTCTCCGTCAAAAAAGATCTTTCTGATGGAGGAACTTTTTGAGCGGGGATGTACAAGTCCTTTTCTGTATCTGGAAGCATGGAACAGTATTTGTGCAGATATGTCTCTGCTGCATCGAATTAATGGGTTCTGGGCCCAGGTATTCCTTTTTGCAGGAAAAGAACAGATGCTGACGGAAGAGCTGGTCATGCGCCTGGCATATCTTTCCGGTTATGAGAAAGCTTTTAACGAAAGTCTGTACCGTGCTATGGCCATGGGATGTGAAGCCTTTCCGTCGGATGATACCGTGGAAGCTATCTGTAAATATATTATGAAGGGAAATCCAAGAAAACCGGAATATTTTCAGTGGTTTTCCGCTGCCGTGGACCGCGGGATCCGGATCACACGGCTGTATGAATATTATGTGGAAACACTGGATACTTCTTATCGGAGAGTCCTGCCGAAACCGCTTTTGATGTATTTTACCTATAACAACAATACTCTCGGTGATTCCAAGCGTGCCTATCTGTATGCATGCATCATTGCAGGGAAGGAACGTGATCCACAGACATACGAAAGTTATCGTGAAAGCATGGAGGAATTTGCTTTCCGTAAGTTACGGGAAGGCCGGATGAATGAAAATTATGCCGCTGTTTATCAGGAATTCATGCGGGAACCATCGGACAGCGAAAAAGCGCAGGTGATCGCCTCCAGAATGTTTACCTGCCGGCTGTATACGGATGATCCGAAGGTTCGCAGTGTGATCGTCCGTCACAGACAGATGAAACAGGAAGAAATCTATCCGTGTATCCATGGGATCGCTTACCCAAGGATTTGCAGCGAAGATGCGGCCGTTGTATTTCAGGATGAAAAACAGAGACGTTATGCTACTACGGTAGATTATAATCTGACACCACTTTTTGATGATCGTGAGATGGTTCCGGCAGTGTTGGAAAAAGGGGCGGATGAACCGGCTGTGCTTTTGTATTACTGTCAGGGTCAGGAGATCAGTCGTAAGAATCTGGGAATTTTTCAGAAACTGGTCCTTTCACCGGCGTTTACCGATGAATATAAGAGGCTGATCCGCAAAAAGATCCTGGATTATTATCGGGATCACGTGCAGGGAGAAGATCTGGATGCCTGTCTGGAGATGATGGATTATCGGGAATATGCCATGGTCGACCGGAAAACCCTTCTGGAGATCCTGATCCAGCGGGGACTGTTTCCGCAGGCTATGAGCGTGGTGGAAGCATTTGGATTTGAAGGAGTAGAGGAGCGTGCGCTTCTGAAGCTGGTAAGCCGTATGATCATCCGCTGTGACTGTGCGGAAGACGAAGAGCTGATCGCACTTTCCTCTCATGTATACCGACAGGGAATCTATGATGAAGTGATCCTCATGTATCTGATGAAATTCCGGTTTGGACCTGTGGATGAACTTCTGGATATCTGGAAAAGTGCCTGTGGGTTTGAGATGGATACCTATAATCTGGAGGAGAGGATTCTTTCTCTTCTGATGTTTAACTGGGATTATCGGCCAGAGGGTGAGGATATCCTGAAAGCATATATCCGCCATTCCGGAAAAGAGAGTGTGATCGGTGCGTATCTGACTCTGATGTCTTACGGAATGTTTGTAAAAGAAATGCCGGAGATGCCTGGACTTAAGGAGTATCTGAAAAATCGCAGAGAAAAGGAGTGGCCCGGAGACCGGATCTGTGACCTGACCCTTCTGAAACTGCTTTCCGAAGAAAAAACTTCTGATGAAGAAAATCTGGAAATGGAGGAAAAAATCCTCTCTTCCTGTGTAAAGGAAGGAATGCTATTTGAGTTTTTCCGGAATCTGGATCAGAATATCCTGCGACTGTATCAGCTGGATGATAAGACTTTTGTAGAGTATCATACTTCACCGGAGGCTTCGGTCACACTGTATTATTCCCTGGATACAGGTCTTGGAACTGTACCGGACTATAAAAGTGAACCGCTCAAAAATATCTATGAGGGAATTTTTGCCAGAGCATTTACATTGTTTTATGGAGAGACCCTGCGATATTATTTCCAGACAGAAGATGAAACTGGTGTACACAAAACGGAAGAAAAAATACTGACCATGAACCAGAGTAATGACCAGGCATCCAGCAAATATCAGCTGATCAATCAGATACTCTGTGCAAGGAAACTGGAGAAAGACACGGAAGTGAAGGAGAAGCTGGCACAGTATGTCCGGCAGGAACAGTACGTTAATGAAATGTTTGTCATAGAGAAGGAACCGGAAAGATGAATGAAATTCGTGACTTGATCATAGGAATTGATATTGGAAAAGAATACACACAGATCTGTTATTATGACAGAAAAGCAGAAGAAGCCCGTTCTCTTTCCATGAAGGTAGGAGCCAGTCAGTACGAAGCTCCGGGCTGCATCTGCTATCGTACCGATCACGGTGATTACTGCGTAGGCCTGGAAGCAGAGTATTTTGCCAGGGAAAAGGGCGGAATCATGATCGGAAATATTTATGATATCTGTCAGAAGGAAGAAAAGATCCAGGTGGCAGGAGAGGAAAAAGAGCCGGCAGAGCTTCTGGCACATTTTCTAAGGGGAATCCTGAAATTTCTGGGAATCCAGGATATCGTAAAGAATACCCGGTGCCTTTGTATCACATCGCCGGAGCTTAGTACACTTCAGGTACGGAATTATCAGAAGGCCTGCAGCCTTGCAGGTTTTTCCCGTGAGAAATATATGCTTATGGACTATGGCGAGAGCTTTTATTATTATGCGCTGGGACAGAAACGGGAAACCTGGAATCGAAGTGTAGGCTGGTATGCCTTTGCAGGCGATACGGTAACCTTCCGGAAGCTGACCATCAACGGCTCTTCCAGACCGGTGCTTGTAAAACTGGAGGATCCGGTCAGTACAAAGCTTGAACCGGAAGAAGAGATCCGTGATGTGGAATTTTACCGTTTTATCAGTAAAACTCTCGGAAAAGAGCTCTTCTCCAGTGTGCAGATCACGGGAGAAGGATTTGACCAGCAGTGGGCACAGCAGTCTGTAAAGCTCCTGTGTCATCAGGGACGGAAGGTTTTTTACGGAAACAATCTTTTTGCAAAGGGAGCCTGCATAGCCGGTAAGGACAAGCTGGAGGATAAAAAACTCAAAGGTTACCGCTATTTAAGCGATTCGCTGGTGGCTGCGGACGTAGGAATGGATATGCGGGTGATGGGCTCTCCGGCTTACTATCCGCTGATCGAAAGCGGCAGCAACTGGTATGAATGCAGTGCATCCTGCGAGCTGATCCTGGATGATACCAGTGAACTGGTATTTGTGGTAAGTATCCGGAAGAAACCGAGAAGAAACGTGTGGCCATGGCACTTGAGGGTCTGCCAAAGCGGCCTAATCGGACTTCAAGGCTTTCCCTCACGCTGAAATACGTATCGCCGAGAGACTGTGAGATCACAGTAGAGGATCTGGGCTTTGGCGAAATGTATCCTTCCAGTGGGAAGATCTGGAGGGAACTGGTACGATGGGATGAGCAGGAAGAAAGGAAGCAGGCATGAGCGGATATATTTTATGTCAGGTAAAAAAGGCAGAGAAGCCGTTTTATATCGAAAATATCAGTACCAATATCTATTCTATAGAAGAACTCTGCTATTATCTTTATAACAATCTTTATCTTGTGGACAGCTCATTGATCAGCAGTAAGCTCTGTACCTGGCTAGAGGAAGAACTGGAGCTTCCGAAGCTTGCGGCCAAGCTGAAACCTTATATTGGAAGAGAGGCCGGACTTGAAGAAGTACTGTATCCGATATTTAAAGAGATCAATTATCTGGCTTATGAAGAGCTTAAGACCTTAAACGGGCGCATTGAAGCCAGAAAACGTGAACCTGAAGAAATACGGGAGAAACGCAAAGGTGATGCGCTGATGGAGAATCGGATGTATGTGAATGCACTCCGTGTTTATCAGAAGCTTCTGGAGCATGGCGGGAAAGAAATCACCGGAGAGATGCGTGAAAGGATCCTGCATAATCAGGGATGCGCATACAGTTACCTGTTCCAGATGGATAAAGCGCTGGATTGTTTTTGGAAAGCATGGAAGGAGAATCATTCAGAGAAAGCGATGAAGGTTTATCTTCTGGCCTACCGCAGTGTTCACAGTGAAGAAGAATACAGGAAACGACAGGAAGATCTGAAGACAGATGAAATGGTAAGGCAGGAAACTGACCAGGCTCTGAAAAGCTTTGCCGGTCTCCCGGAGCAGCATATCGCATCCGGAGAAACCGACAGGATCCTGGAGGATCTCACAAGAGAATATCACAGAAGTACCGGCTCTTAAAGCTGTTCAAGAAGTCCCAGCAGGATCTGCCGGGCTTCTTTTTTTTGTATATACGGATTCTTCCTCAGACAGGGAACAGAGGTAATCATTCAGGGCCTGTCCGATACTGGTCTCTTTCAGATAGATACAGAGAAAAGTATCTTTTTCGGAAAGAAAGCAGAGAAAAACGGAATAGTCAGACAGAACTTCCAGATGGATCCCGGTTTCAGGAAGTACGGAAGGCTTCAGGATCCTGCATTTTTCATGTCCCATATCTGTGTCAAGAAGATGCTTGAGGGCTTTTTTTCGTTCTTCTTTCGGAAGAGGGGTCTGATGGTAGGAATAAGGTCCGTCAAGGAGTCCGGTACGGGCAAATTTCCGGATCCCGCTCAGTGTAAAATAATTGCAGGAAAAGGCAGCTTCTGTAAAAGAAAAGGAAGTCTGGTTCAGAACCGCTGCCAGTTGGGTATAGACCGGATCGGAAAGATCGATATCCCTGTTATCAAACAATGACTGAATAAAGCCCGGACCATAGGACATCAGTGCAAGGCAGGGATGAGATTCCAGTGCAAAATTTGTTGAGATCTTTGTCTGCATGATAGAACCAAAGATATTAAGGATCCTGTCCGGAGAATCCGACTGCAGGAAGAATTGGCTGGAATTCTCAAGAACCCGCCGGAATTCCTGTTGATATGCGTGGATCGCTTCCGGATTTTCAGTAAAAATACAGGTCATCATATCCGAGGATAACAGCAGCAGTTTTTTTTCTGTGAGTAAGAAAAAAGGAAACAGTTCATAGCTGGAAAACTCTCGGCCTGTCTGAGTATAGTAATAATATGGCTGGTAGCCCACAAAACCTGACAGGATCGGAAGGAGTGTGCAGAGAAAGGTTTCCAGATTCATGTTGTAATCCGGTGAGGCGGACGGGTTCTGGTGAAGCGGCAGGATTTGGATCACCGGTGGCAGTTTCTCATATTTGGGATAAAGATGGGAAAAAATCTGTACAAGAAGCCGGCAGTTGGCCGGAAGGTTGGTACGGATCGTTTCAGAAGAACCGGAAGACAGGATGTCCTCAAAAAGGCTCAGGACCTTCTTTTCCACATCAAGAGAAAAAGTTCCACGGTAAAAGGGAAAGGATGGAAGCCTGAGAAAACCCTCCCGGGAAATGACCTGATGGGAGCTGATAACACCCAGAAGTTCCTGTATATATTTGCGGTTGTAATATATTTCTTTTCCGATTTTTTCTATTTTATATAATTCCATCAGTTCCCGGCGCTGGGAAGGATTGATCCGGAGGGAATCGCAGAACTGGCGCACAAAATCAATACCGGGAAGACGTTTCCCTGTGATCATACGTTGTAGCGAGGTACGGTCAAGTCCCGAAGAAGCAGATAACTGATAAACGTTTTCTCCTGTATCCTTTAGGTATTCCCGGCATTTGTTGCTGAAATCAGACATAGTAGTACTCCTTTTGGTGCTTATATGACATTATTATACGAAAACAGATCATGAATTGCAATAATTTGTAAAAAAACAAGGCACAATTAGAAGCACATATTGCGCAGGTCTTTCTTTGAAAATAAAAATGTTAATATCAGAAAGAGCATGAGGGAGGAAAACACGGCAATGGCAGTGATGACGATCGCGATATGTGATGAAATACGAAAGGATGCACAGAAGCTGTACAGGCAGCTTTCCACACTGGTCCCTGATGCAGAGCTCATTCTGTATCGGACCAGAGAGAGTCTTCTGAAAGGACTGGCAGAGGGACACAAGATCTGCGATCTGATATTTCTGGGGCTGGATGGTGATCAGGGCAGGAGTCTGGAAACTGTACGGACAATGCGCCTGAAAGGACATTATATCCCGGTTGTGCTGGTGGCAGAGAATAAAAAATTCTATAAAGAAGCATTTGAAGTGTTTGCCTATAACTATCTGGTCAAACCGGTTGAAAGTGGAGAACTGGAACATGTTCTGGTACATATCCTGGAGGTATGCAGGCGTGAAGGCGGAAGAGCGCTGTATTTTCGCTACAGGAAACAGGTTTATACACTGCAGCACGATCATCTGGCATATATATCCAGTAGTCTTCACAGTGTGACATTTCATCTTACCGATGGAAAAAAGATCAGCTGCAGGGCCAGGCTGGGGGATTTTTCGGGACAGCTGTCAGACAGCAGCTTTTTGAGATGTCATCAGAGCTTTTGTATCAACATGGAGAAGGTAACTTCACTTAAGAAGAACAGTTTTGTGGTCGGACAGACGGAAATCCCAATTTCCAGAACATATCTGAAAACGGCCAGAAAGAAATACAAAGATTATCTGGCAGAGCAGAAGGTTTGCTCTTGACAGCTCCTTTTGGGTATGTTACTATAACCATACGCTTTCGCGTGGTAGAGTGACCATGTGATAAAGAGATAACCGAAAAAAGGAGAATGACCATGAAGAAAAGAACAGTTGCGGTAGTAATGGCGGCAGCGATGACAATAGGAATGATGGTAACAGGAGTGAGTGTACAGGCAGGTGTTGAGGATAAGACCCTGATCGTAGGATTTGATGCTGAATATCCTCCGTTCGGATATAAGGATGATAACGGAGAATATGTAGGATTTGACCTTGACCTTGCCCAGGAAGTATGTGATAATCTTGGCTGGGAACTTGTTAAGAAGCCTATCAACTGGGATTCCAAAGATATGGAGCTGAACTCCGGAACGATCGACTGTATATGGAATGGATTTACTATCAACGGACGTGAGGATGACTATACATGGAGTGATCCATACATCAACAATGAGCAGGTGATCGTAGTTGCCAAGGATTCCGGAATTGAGAAGCTTGCGGATCTTAAGGGCAAGAACGTAGTTGTACAGGCTGCATCCGCTGCACTGGACGCATTGAACAACGATGACAATAAGGACCTGAAGGACGGCTTTGCATCTCTTACAGAGAATCCGGACTACAACACTGCATTTATGAATATTGATTCCGGAGCTGCAGACGCTGTTGCTGTTGATATCGGTGTTGCTAACTATCAGCTTTCCCAGAGAGGCAAGGATAAATATGTGATCCTTGACGAGCCAATCCAGAACGAGCAGTATGGCATCGGATTCAAGAAGGGAAATGATGATCTGAAGGATCTCGTATGGGATGAGGTCAAGAAGCTTGACGAGTCCGGTGAGGTTGACAAGCTTGCAGATAAGTATGAACTGGATAAGAGCATGCTCTGCATCAGCGAGGACAAGGATAAGACAGAGAATTCTGATTCAGCAGAAGAAAGTGCAGACAGCACAGAGAAAGAAACCGATTCTGAATCCAAATGATCCGGTACAGATCCGGCACAGTAAAAGCTGTGAAGATATTTTTTTAAGCTATCCAACAGCAGTAGAAATAAGAAACATAGCAGAAGCTTTTGAAGCTTCCGCATAAAAAGGAAATGAGGGTGCTTCGGCGCAGAAAGAGCTGCCGTACACGCTCATTTCCTGTTGTTTACAGGAATTACAGGTATCAGTCCGATAAATGGAACTGATACTCCGAACCAGGAGGGAAAAAATGAGTTTTAGTGTAATGCTCCAGCAGCTGGCAGGAGGAATGCTGGTCTCTATTGAGATCTTTTTTGTAACCTTGCTGTTTTCTCTGCCGCTGGGACTTCTGATCTGTTTTGGCAGAATGTCCAGAAACAAAGTGATCCGTACCATTGTATCCGGGTACATATCCATCATGAGAGGAACGCCGCTGATGCTGCAGCTGATGGTGGTATATTTCGGCCCTTATTTTATCTTCGGGATCCGTATTTCCATGGGATATAGTCTGATCGCTGTATTTATCGCATTTGCCATCAACTATGCAGCTTACTTTGCAGAAATCTACCGCGGCGGCATTGAATCCATGCCGGTGGGACAGTATGAAGCTGCAAAGATCCTTGGATACAATAAGGTGCAGACATTTTTCCGCATCATCCTTCCACAGGTGATCAAGAGGATTTTGCCGTCTATTACAAATGAGGTCATTACGCTGGTCAAGGATACTTCCCTTGCGTTTGTTGTGGCAGTTGCGGAGATGTTTACCATTGCCAAGCAGATCGCAAGTGCACAGACAACAATGATGCCATTTGTGATCGCTGCGATATTTTATTATGTGTTCAACCTGATCGTGGCTGTTGTGATGCAGAAGGTTGAGAAAAGTATGAATTACTACCGCTAACCGGAATGGAGAGTATAAAATATGAAATTATTTGAAATGAAACATATCAAAAAAAGCTTTGACGGACTGGAAGTTCTCAAAGATATCTCTCTTGACGTGGAAGAGGGAGAAGTTTTAAGTATCATCGGTCCTTCCGGTTCCGGCAAGTCAACCATCCTGCGTTGTGCCACAGGACTTGAGACGCCGGACAGCGGCGAGATCATCAAAAACGGTGATGTGGGACTGGTGTTCCAGCAGTTCAATCTGTTTCCGCATTTTTCCGTACTGAAAAATATAGTGGATGCACCTTTGAAGGTGCAGAAGAGAAAGAAAGATGAGGTTTACGCCCAGGCAAGAAGCCTTCTTAAGAAAATGGGTCTTGCAGACAAGGAGAAGGCATATCCTTTTCAGCTTTCCGGAGGACAGCAGCAGCGAGTTTCCATTGCCCGTGCGCTCTGTATGAATCCGAAGATCCTGTTTTTTGATGAACCTACATCTGCACTTGATCCGGAACTGACCGGTGAGATCCTGAAGGTTATCAAGGATCTTGCTCAGGAGCATATCACCATGGTGATCGTTACTCATGAAATGAATTTTGCAAGAGATATTTCCGACCGTATCATCTTTATGGATAAGGGTGTGATCGCAGTGGAGGGAACGCCGCAGGAGGTATTTTCTTCCGAAAATGGCAGAATGAAGGAATTTTTGGGAAAATTCCATCAGGGTATGGAGTAACAAACGGTTGCTTTTAAAGAGGCAATGTTATATAATTTCAAGAGGCGTGAATTAACCAGAACCGGGCAGATAACGGATCTTTCGCCATTCCGGCCCGGAGGTATGTGATCAGGAGGTAGTAATGAATACAGACAGATATGTAAGCCCGCTGTCAGAGCGGTATGCAAGTAAAGAGATGCAGTATATTTTTTCTCCGGACATGAAGTTCCGTACATGGAGAAAGCTGTGGATCGCACTTGCTGAGACGGAACGTGAGCTTGGCCTTAACATTACCCAGGAGCAGATCGACGAAATGAAGGCTCATGCGGATGATATCAATTATGATGTGGCTAAGGAGCGTGAGCGTCAGGTTCGCCATGATGTAATGTCTCACGTGTATGCGTTTGGCGTACAGTGCCCGAAGGCAAAAGGCATCATCCATCTGGGAGCAACCTCTTGTTATGTAGGAGATAATACGGATATCATCATTATGACAGAGGCGCTGAAGCTTGTCCGCAAGAAACTTGTGAACGTGATCGCAGAGCTTTCCAAGTTTGCAGCACAGTATAAGGACCAGCCAACTCTGGCGTTTACTCATTTCCAGCCGGCACAGCCGACAACCGTAGGTAAGAGAGCAACTCTCTGGACTCAGGAATTCCTGATGGATCTTGAGGACCTTGAGTATGTATTAAGCACTATGAAGCTTCTTGGCTCCAAGGGAACAACCGGTACACAGGCTAGCTTCCTGGAACTTTTTGACGGGGATCAGGAGACCATCGACAAGATCGATCCGATGATCGCAGAGAAGATGGGATTTGAGTCCTGCTATCCGGTTTCCGGACAGACCTATTCCAGAAAAGTTGATACCCGTGTGCTGAATATCCTTGCGGGAATCGCTGCAAGTGCACATAAGATGTCCAACGATATCCGTCTTCTTCAGCATCTGAAAGAAGTAGAGGAGCCATTTGAGAAATCCCAGATCGGATCTTCCGCTATGGCATATAAGAGAAATCCGATGAGAAGTGAGAGAATCGCTTCCCTGTCCAGATATGTGATGATTGATGCACTGAACCCGGCGATCACATCTGCAACACAGTGGTTTGAGAGAACTCTGGACGACTCTGCAAACAAGCGTCTCAGCGTTCCGGAAGGATTCCTTGCGATCGACGGAATCCTGGATCTCTGCCTCAATGTTGTAGACGGACTGGTTGTTTATCCGAAGGTTATCGAGAAGAGACTGATGTCTGAGCTTCCATTTATGGCAACTGAGAATATCATGATGGATGCAGTTAAGGCAGGCGGAGACCGTCAGGAGCTTCATGAGCGTATCCGTGAGCTTTCCATGGAAGCAGGAAAGAACGTGAAGGTAGAGGGTAAAGATAACAATCTTCTTGAGCTGATCGCAGCAGATCCGGCATTTAACCTGACTCTTGAGGATCTTCAGAAATCCATGGATCCGTCCAGATATACAGGACGTGCCAAAGAGCAGACAGAGGCATTTATCGCCAATGTGGTACAGCCGGTTTTGGATGCACATAAGGATCTGCTTGGCGTTAAGGTTGAGATCAACGTATAATTCCAAGATGTTATAAACATTAAGAAATGAACACAGACAGGAATGACGTGTCTCTGTGTATTACAGGCAGAGGACATGTCGTTCCGAATAATAGAGAAAGACACAAGGAGGAAACTGTGTTATGGTAACTGCAGTAGTAGGAGCAAACTGGGGAGATGAAGGCAAAGGCAAGATCACAGATATGCTTGCTGAGAAAGCCGATATCATCGTAAGATTTCAGGGTGGAGCCAATGCGGGCCACACCATCGTAAATGATTACGGTAAATTCGCACTTCATACACTTCCGTCAGGTGTGTTTTACGGACATACAACAAGTGTCATCGGAAACGGTGTTGCACTGAACATTCCGGTATTCTTCAAGGAGTACAACGAAGTAGTAGGCCGTGGAGTACCGGCACCGAAGATCCTGATCTCCAACAGAGCACAGATGGTAATGTCTTACCACATTCTGTTCGATCAGTATGAAGAGGAGCGTCTTGGCGGCAAGGCTTTCGGTTCCACAAAATCCGGAATCGCTCCGTTCTATTCTGACAAATATGCAAAGATCGGCTTCCAGGTAAGTGAGCTTTTTGATGAGGAAGCACTGAAAGAGAAGGTTGTACGTATCTGCGAGACCAAGAACGTAACACTTGAGCATCTCTATCATAAGCCTCTTCTGAAACCGGAAGACATCATGAATGAGCTGATGGAATACAAGAAGATGGTTGAGCCATACGTATGCGACGTATCGCTCTATCTCTGGAATGCACTGAAAGAGGGAAAACAGGTTCTTCTTGAGGGACAGCTCGGAACTCTGAAAGACCCGGATCACGGAATCTATCCGATGGTTACATCCTCTTCCACACTGGCTGCTTATGGTGCCATCGGTGCAGGCCTGCCTCCATATGAGATCAAGAAGGTCGTAACCGTATGCAAAGCTTACTCCAGTGCAGTTGGAGCAGGTGCATTCGTTTCTGAAATCTTCGGCGAGGAAGCAGATGAGCTGAGAAAACGTGGCGGTGACGGTGGTGAGTTCGGTGCTACTACAGGCCGTCCGAGACGTATGGGATGGTTCGACTGTGTTGCATCCAAATACGGATGCCGTCTCCAGGGAGCTACAGACGTTGCTTTTACAGTACTGGATGTTCTGGGATATCTGGATGAGATCCCGGTTTGCACAGGCTATGAGATCGACGGAGAGGTGACAACAGAATTCCCGACAACTGTGCAGCTTGAGAAAGCAAAACCGGTTATTGAGAAGCTTCCGGGATGGAAATGCGATATCCGTGGAATCAAAAAATATGAGGATCTTCCGGAGAACTGCAGAAAATATGTAGAGTTCGTAGAAAAACATATTGGATTCCCGATCACAATGATCTCTAACGGACCAGGAAGAAACGACATCATTTACAGATAATTATTTTTACAGTATCAGGATTATGACAACAGGAAGCGCCGGGGAAGAATTTCTCCGGCGCCCTTTTGGTTCAAAGAGATATTCAGTTAAAATAACAGATAAAATAGCGGATGTATCATGTGAAAGGAAGTTCAATGAAAAATTTTAAAAGAATCGCGGCACTTGCAGGTGTTGTCATATTACTTCTTATATTCTGCCTTCCAATGGCATTTGCCTGGGGAAGCAGTGAAAACGCCCAGGCTTTGTTCCGGGGGGCTTTTGCGGCAGCAGTTCTGGTACCGATCGTAGCGTATGTTTTCTGGATGGCGTACCGGATCTGGGGAAATAAGAAGCCGAGAGAGGATGAAAACCGTATGATCGAGAATATTATTTTTGATGTGGGAAATGTGCTGATGGGCTATGACTGGGAAGAGTATCTTCGGAGCTATGACTTCCCGGAAGAAAAGTATCAGAAAATCGCAGATGCAGTATTTCGAAACCCGATCTGGGAGGAACAGGACCGTGGACAGCATGAGGAGTCCTGGTATGTAGATAAATTTGTGGAAAGTGCACCGGAATATGAAGCAGATATCCGTGAGGTGGTACGACGTGATCCGGAGTGTATGCATCTGTATGATTATGCGGAAACCTGGGTGAAATATCTCAAAAACCAGGGATATCATCTCTATGTCCTTTCCAACTACGGAACTTATATGCTGGATCGTACAAAGCAGGATATGTCTTTTCTGAAATATATGGATGGAGTGGTATTTTCCTGTGATGTGCAGCAGATCAAGCCTGAGGTGGATATTTACAAAACACTTCTGAAGCGTTACAGCCTGAAACCGGAGAAATCGGTATTTCTGGATGATCGTGCCGTGAACTGTGAGGGAGCCGGAAAAGCCGGTATCCATACCATCCAGTTTGAGAATCTGAAGCAGGCGGCGAAGGCGCTTGAGAAGCTTGGTGTGAAATGACCTTCAGTGTGAAAAGAGAAACGCAGAGGGCCTGCACCATCGCGAAGCCCTCTGCATTCTAAAGGGGAGGATATGATAAGTATCTCCCGGAACGGCATCTGTTATACAGAAAATATATAAGATCTTGTAATCTTTTATTCCCTGTTCTTCTTCCGGTATTCACCGGGAGTCATTCCATATGTTTTTTTAAAAGTACGCATGAAATGCTCCGGACTTTCATACCCTACAAGTTCACAGATCGCAAGATTGTTGAGAGAGGTTTCACGCAGAGCATGACATGCCTGGTTCAGCTTGATATCCCGGATGATCTGTAAAAATGTCCGTCCGGTACTTTCCTTGATCAGGGTACTGAAGTGGAAAGTACTATAGCCAAAATGCTTCGCAGCTTCACGTAAGGTAACGCTCTGGTAGTGACGGTTCAGGTAGTTGAGGATTTCCGTTACAGAATTTCCGGTGCTGTCCTTTGTAAGGATGGATTCAATATCATTTTCGTGAAAACGCAGCAGCATGGCCCAGAATGGAGTTGAGAAAGGTGCAGCTGTATTTTGCGTGGCCGAGATATTCGATATAGAGATTTTCCAGCATGTCATGGATCTGTGCATCATTTCCACTGTGAAAGATCGGATAATTTCCCACGGTCTTGCGGTACAGCACATGGGCAGTTACTGCTAACGGTAACAAAAGCTTATGGGTACCCTGGCAAATACTTCCTGTACAATATAAGCATACTTTTGGCTATGAAATGCTTTTAAACATAGTGGGTATTTTAGATCCCGGTATGCTGTTTCCTGTGACCATCTGAGATGGTAGAGTTCTTTTAAGTGATCCATATCAAAATCCTTTTTTTACAAGGAAATTCCTTAAGTAAATGACATTGGGAGTGAACAGTAACTCTGAAACAGTTAAGACAGGCGGAAAATCCGCCTGCTCCTGACATTGCAGATTTGCACCTGTTATATATAAAGCAAGGGTAAAAAGCTCTGTGAAAGAACTTTTCACCCTTCATTATCATAGAAGAATCTTATTTACAGACTTTTTCTCGCAGTCTCTCTGTAGTTTACTATTGCTTTTTTGGCAGCATCAAAATCCTTTTCTAGTACATAAATACATGTTGTTTCATTCTTATGATCAATTCCCGATGCAAAAGTATGATAAAAAATCAAGAAAAAAAGATTATTGATAAATGTTGCTTTTTTCAATCTGGTTTCATAAGGAATATTATTTTCATTCAACGTTTGTGTTAACCGCACAAGATGATCCATATTATCAGTTTCACATAATTTAATTTTCCCATTATCCTGAATATACTTCATAAAACCACCTCCGTGCTATATGTACAT
>ENA-OQDM01000205-OQDM01000205.1-human-gut-metagenome-genome-assembly--contig:-NODE-205-length-39873-cov-3.636139_pt1 | contig 39873 bp, 36 predicted proteins | sample MGYA00242772_ERZ504605 | MGnify/ENA primary metagenome ERZ504605 (study PRJEB26092, sample SAMD00036348) | human gut metagenome | host: Homo sapiens | study: EMG produced TPA metagenomics assembly of... | reverse complement strand
AAAATTAATCCTTATCACGCCGTAGGCGTATTTCATTGCTAAGCAATTTCATATTCTGAAAGAATATTTCACTAATCCGCAAGGATTAATTTAATTGGAAGAACCTTCTTTACGAAGGTTCTTCCAAGAGTGCCTTTTTTGTTTGATTAAATTTAAACTGCGATTACTGCTGCGGCATCTGACCGCCTGCGCCCATAAGCTGCGACATAATACCGCCGCTCTTTTTCTTTTTAGGCTTGTACGGAGGCGGATTTTTGAGCTTTTCACGGAGCTTTTTGCTGCTGCCGGAGGCCAAAAACTTATTTATGAGAATAACCGTATCTCTCATATCGTCGCACATATATGCGTTTGCATTCTCGAGCATAACCGGGTCGTTATTCATCTCGCCGAGAATCGTCACGGCAACAAGGCTCTGTGTGTCATTTGTGCCGTTTTCATATATGTCGTTAAGTATTCTGAAAAGTTTTGTCATATCCTGCTTTATGCCGAGACGAATGGTGTTCATAATATAGGAATTAGCGTGCTCGGTAAAGAAGGTGTCGGGCAGAAACTCGCCGTACTCCTCAAAATTTTCCTTGTAATACGGCTTGAGGTCGGGGTACAGAGCGGAAAGGCGGTTTGCGAGAGTGTTGCCGTCATAAGACGAAGTTCCGTTTTTAACAGCGGTTTTCGAAACCGGAACGGGTATTTTCTTGGCCTTGCCGCCGGCGGTTCTGTTTTTGCCGTACTTCTGCAAAATTGTCTCGTTAAGCTCGTTGCAAAGCGATTTAACGTCGCGCTCATCAAAGTCCTTCGGGTCAAAATAGTTTTCCGACGCGCTCTTATACTCTCCGTCGTCCTCCGAAAAGAGGAGACTCAATTTAACGCCGTCTATCTGAATTCTGATTTTACCGTTATCACCCGCATAGTCGATAAACGTTTTTTCGGTCTCCTTATCGACGGTTATCGGGAGCGCATCCTTTTCAATATTTTCGGGACGGACAAGCGTAAAGCCCGCCTCGGTAACAGCACTGTCAACACCCTTCATAAGAACGGATACAGCATTGTTTAAATCCATCATTTCATATACCTGCCTAAAATTTATATAGTTAATTGTATCATAAGACGGGCACTTTGTCATTAAAAATTTTTAAGCACCTATCATTGCGTTGAGTGCGTTCATATATTTTGAATTTGACGGCACCATGGTATAGTTGCAAAAGAGCACCGTATCTATGCCGTTATTCTCCACAAACGATGGGATATTCATACCCTGTATGCTCTCCTGCCTCGGGTCAAGAACATAGACCTCGCTGAAGGTGTCGAGTAAAAACGGTGCCAGCGCATTGCCGTACGATTCCTTTATCAAAAGCACCTTTTTGCCGCTGCCGCAGGATGACACCATTTTGATGAGCGGCTTATCGCCCTGTATAAACGTAAGGTATTTGCTTGACTCATCGGTGATATTTGTCGATATAACGCGCAGGGGCTTGCCGTCAGTCATATCCGCGGTGGAAAACGACTCGGCACTTACATCGTAGCGCGGAAGAAAATACTCGACATAGTCGGGGTTTTTCTTGAGGTTTTCGCTCTGAGTGTAGCGGTACATACTGCCGACAAAGTCGTCAAGCTTGCCGCTTTGGAAGCTGTCAAGCGGCGTGCAGGTAAGCCCCGCCGACTCGCAAAACGCCTTGTAGGCATAGTAGGCTCCGCGCGCCGTCCAATGGTGGTCGGTGCGGAAATATTCGTATTCATCGGTGTGGCGCGCTATCTCGCTGTATGCGTCAACACCGGTAACCTCGGGATTGAGAGCCAAATATGCTGTGGAAATGCCCATCTGCTGAGAATGACTGCCGGTTCTGTATTCCTCCGGACCGTAGAACTCCATACGCGTGGGAGCAAGCATCACATATACCTTTGATGACGGGATTTTAGACGCAAGATTATTTGCGGAGGCGGCATATTCCTTGAGCTTCGTGCTCGCTATGGAATACATCTCCATTGCGGCGTCGCCCGTAACGACTATATATCCGTTAAGAGAATACTCGCCTATCGGCTGAACGCCGATTCCGACGGATGAGGTGGTAGGCTCGGTTTTTTCCGGCTCGGTTTCGGTGGCCGCCTGTGTAGCTGCCGCGGTCTCGCTCGCCGCAGCGGAGGTTTCCTCCTCCTTTTGGGCAGAGAGCTTCGGCGCCGTAACGACCGCGATTATTATAACAGCCGCCGCAAGCACCGTTTCTATTGTACCGATTATTTTTTTACGTTTGGTAAGTTCTTTCATTCGGTCTTACTTCTTCCTCCGAAAAATTAAACCTTTTCTCCGGTCTCGGCATTTACTATGTTTTTAAACACGGCTATATGTGTACCCGATATATATTTATCCACGTGCATACTGCCGAAGAACCATTTTGAAAATTTGCACGAATCGGAAAGCTCCTCAAAATACGCGTTGAGAGCTGTAACACGCAGCATATCGTAATCCTTGAGCTGTAAAAAGCCCTTGATTCGCGTAGGCGGCTCGTGGGTAACAACTATATCAACGGAAAAGCCGTGCTTTTCAAGATTTTTTGCACCCTCCAAAAGCTCATCCTGCGAAGGTATTTCGTCACGCGACCAGCCGTCGTTCTCGGAGCGTATGTCAATATCGGGCTTTCGCCGCCGCCCATTGTAAACACGCTTTTGCCGTCAATATTATATATTTGGCCGCGCATAAGGTGGTAGAGATTATCGTAAATCTTATGCACCTTGCCGCCGTTCCACTCGCTGACTCCGTAGCCGTTCAGAAGTGAAAAGTTCTCGTGGGTACCGTCAATAAAGCAGATATTGTATTTTCTCTTGCCGAGCTGCTTTAATATTTTTTGTTCTTTTTTTGAACCGTCCCATATAAAACCGAAGTCCCCGCAAACTATAAGCGTATCCCCCTCTTTAAGGGCACGGAGCTTTGACGGGACAAGTCTTTCGACCTCGCCGTGTGTATCACCGGTAATATATATCAAGATTTTCACATCCTTAATACAATTATAATTGAATTTCAGAGCGTATTTTGCTATACTACTTATGATACACTTTTTCCTAATTCTTTTCAAGGGGGATTTTGTAATTGAAACGTGTCGCATCAATAATGCTAACCGCAGTTATACTTATCTGCTCACTCGTTTTACCGGCGAGTGCGTCATATAATTCTTCGCTCGACACAAGCGCGGAGATAGCATTCCTTGTAAGCCTCGATGACGGAACGGTTATCTTTGATAAAAATGCCGACAAAAAAGCGGCACCCGCCTCGCTGACTAAAATCGTCACGGCAATATTGACCATAGAAAACTGCGCCGACCTTGACACCGTAATCACCATAAAGCAGTCCTCCTTAGACTTACTTAAGGGTACGGACAGCTCTACTGCCGGGCTCAAGGCAGACGAGGAAATCTCGATAAAAAATCTGTTGTACTGTATGCTCGTAAAAAGTGCCAACGAGGCAGCGGTTGTGCTTGCGGACTATATCGGCGGCGGAGATGTTAACGCATTTGTAGGTATGATGAACGACTTAGCCTCAAAGCTCGGATGCGAAAACACGCACTTTATGAATCCCCACGGTCTTGACGCGGACGGGCATTACACCACGGCGAGGGATCTTGCAAAAATCACACAGCACGCTCTGACATTACCGGTATTTACCGAAATAGTAAACACCGTGACCTACACTCTGCCCGCTTCCAATAAAAGCGGCGAAAGAAATCTTCTCTCCACCAACTGGATGATAAATCCGAACTTTAAGACATATTACTATCCTTATGCTCAGGGAATTAAAACGGGCACGACCTCAAAAGCGGGTCACTGCGTAATTTCCAAGGCGAGCAAGGACGGCTACAACTACCTCGGCATAATAATGAATGCTCCGAAGCAGGACGTTAACGGCGACGGGAACCCCGACAACTGTGCCTTCCTCGAATGTAAAAAGATGTTCAAGTGGGCGTTTGACAACCTGAAGCTCACCAAGATTGCCGACCCGTCGCAAATAGCCACGGTGATAGACGTAAAGCTCTCGTGGAGCGTGGATCACGTAAGACTCGTTCCCGAAAAGGAAGTCACGGCACTTGTTCCCACGGGCACCGATTCCACAAGCGTTATGCTTGAGGTTATCCCCGAGGAAACCCCGACGACCGTAAACGCACCCGTAAAAAAGGGCGAAGTCATAGGCAAGGCGCGCATAATGTATGCCGAACAGGAAATAGCAACCGTAAACCTTGTTGCCGCGGAGGACATAAAGGTAAATCCGTTTAAATGGATTCTGCACGGCATAAAGGTTGTGTTCACATCGGTTGTTTTCCGCGTGATATTCATTTTGGCTGTAATCGTTCTCGGAATATACATTTTCTCGGTGATACGGCGCAATCAAAACAAAAAGCGCAGAAGAAAAACCAAAGTCATAAAGAACTTCAGAAATATAAAGTAAATATCAAAAGCTTTGTTTTAAGCGGGCCTTTAATTTGGAGATAATTTATGAATGATGTTTTAATAAATACAATTATTGAACATACGAATATGATGTTCTATAATTTTTCAATTACATTAAAAACATGTGATATGGATTTGATATTATGCGATATGCCAATATGGAAACATGTGTACCATACTTTACATTCTTTGGATCAGTGGTATATCAATCCTGAAGTATATACTGAACCGGATTTCCATGAACCAAATTTGAATAGTCTTGATGATTATGATAATCAAAAGGTATTATCACGAGAAATGTAATTGATTATTTTGAAACAATCAAAGAGAAAATAATGGAATATTTAAACTCGTTATGTGATGAGGATTTATATGAAAAACCCGATGGGTGTGAGTATAACAGATTGTCGTTAATTCTGGGTCAATTTAGACACTTTCATTGCCATATGGGTAATATAAATGCAACAACTATCTACAATACAAACAAATGGCCTAAAGTGCTTGGTATGTATTGGTTAGATAAAATTGATGCTTGTGAAGATACAAATGACTTATATGAATGACTTCATATATTAGAATCATACTGATACTCAATAAATTTTTGATGTTTATAGTTAAATAAGTACAAAAGACAGTGTGTAAAATTATTTGATATATCCATTGATGCTAAATATAAAATAAGTAATCAGTATCAGCGGAATTATAGAATTAATCTACACAAAAGCCGAGAAGAAATTGACTGCATTGTCACATTTTTGCTCGCTTTTTATATTGAAACAGAATGACTAATTAATATAATATTAGTATAAATATCTCAAATCCATAGAAAAAATTCTATAAATAATTTTTTTTGTGGGTTATTGGAATACATAATCAAATCTAAGGTAGCCGTAACGCAAAATAAAGGCTCGCTTTTTTCTTTGCAGAGAGCTAAAGCCGTAAAATATTTCTCGGGGCAACAAAAAAGGAGCCGCAAGCCGAAGGGCTTACAGCTCCGCTTTTATTTTGTTTGATTATCGCATCAGATGGATTTGAGAAGCTTCGGAAGTCTCGCGAGAGTTCCGCCGAGTCTCCAGAAAATCGTATTGAAGCCTACAAAGCTCGACTCGTCGTCATTGAGCATTTTGAGAAGTCCCTCTGCCTGCTTCGGCGAGAACGCGCCCATACTCATCGAAATGAAGTTACGAACGGGTATCTGCGTTGCCATAGCCGCGAGCATTTTGCCGTCGCCGTTAGCGTCGGAGCCCATACCGGACATTATCTTTTCGATAAGTCTGCAAAGCTTGCCGCCCCACTTGGTGTGACGTGCGTCGTTAAGGCAGCAGTAAAGGTCAATCTTCTTGTTCTTATCTATTTCGGGATTCGGAAGCTCACCGTAAACAGCAGCGAAATCATCACGAGTGATATTTGCAACATTGTTGTAGTAATTCGGAGCTGTCTTTCTGTAATCCGGAATGCTTGCGGTAACGGTGGATTCAACGGTCATGGAAGCCGTAAGCTTGATATCGCGGCTCGAAGAGCCTACGAGTATATCAAATTCACCGGTTTCAACCATCCAGTCGCCGAGCTCTACGTTGTAGAACGCGAACGCTCTCTTGGAAAGCTCGACGGATACCTCTTTCTCTTCGCCTGCTTTAAGGAATACCTTCTTAAATCCGCGAAGCTCTTTCTTCGGGCGGAAAATGGTGGATTCCTTATCGGCAACGTAAACCTCGGCGATTTCCGCACCGTCTACACTGCCTGTATTCTTTATCTTGAACGAAACCGTAACCGTATCGGTATCCTTCATTTTGTCCTTTGAGAGCTTAATATCGCTGTACTCAAAGGTAGTGTATGAAAGGCCGAAACCAAATGGGAATTCAACATCAATATCGGCTGCGTCATAATATCTGTAACCGATGTAAACCGATTCTCTGTGCTCCGAGGTAACGGGTCCGCCGGGGAAGTTGCCGTAGGTCGGGTTATCCTCAAATGCGCGCGGATAAGTCTCGCTCGTCTTACCGGAGGGATTGACTTTACCGGTAAGGATGTTTGCAACGGCGATGCCGCCTGCCTGACCGCCGAGACCGGAATTGAGAAGTCCCTTAACATTTTTAAGCCACGGCATAAGAATTACCGAGCCGCCTGCGATTACAACAACGGTGTTGGGGTTTGCCTCGCAACCGCAGCAACAAGCTCATTGTGCTCTGCCGGAATTTCAATTCCCTCTCTGTCGTAGCCCTCGCCCTCGAATTCTTCGGTAAGACCTACAAATACAACGGCTACATCAGCCTTAGAAGCGGCCTCTTTAGCCTCTGCTATAAGCTCTGCACTTGTCTTTCTGGGTGTCTTGTCCTTCTTGGAGGGAGCACTCTTATAATAGCCCTGAGCGTAAGAAATGTCTACGCCGAGCTTCTGAAGCTCGTCAAAAGCGTTTGAAAGCTTGGTGGGGTTGATTACGGAAGAGCCTGCGCCCTGGAAGCGCGGTGCCTTAGCCATTTCGCCTATAACGGCAACCTTTTGGCCGTCCTTGAGAGGAAGTATGCCGTCGTCGTTTTTGAGAAGCTGCATTGAGCCCTCGGCTATCTTCTGAGCTATTGCGTGATGAGCGTCAACATCATATGTATGTGTCTTTTCAAGAGCCGGCTTTGATTTGACTATAAGGTCAACTACCGTATCAACTCTCTCATCGAGTATTTTTTCATCAAGCGTACCGTCTTTTACGGCAGCGATGATTCTGTTTGTGTTAAGGTCGCCCGAGCAAGGCATTTCAAGGTCGGTGCCTGCCTTAAGTCCGGGGATTCTGTCAACGGAAGCACCCCAGTCGGTTACGATAAGGCCCTCAAAGCCCCACTCTTTTCTGAGCACCTTTTGCTGAAGCCATTCATTTTCCGAAGCATAAACGCCGTTGATTCTGTTATAAGAATTCATAACCGTCCAGGGCTGAGCCTTTTTAACGGCTATTTCAAATGCGGTGAGATAAGTCTCGCGAAGAGTTCTCTCATCAACTACCTCGTTGACTACCATACGGAAAGCCTCCTGAGAGTTAGCCGCGAAGTGCTTGAGAGAAGTACCTACGCCCTTTGACTGAACGCCGTTTATAACGGCTGCCGCACATTCGCCGGCAAGAAGCGGATCCTCCGAAAAATACTCAAAGTTTCTGCCGCCTACGGGAGCGCGCTTGATGTTTGTGCCGGGGCCTAAAATGGTAGATACCTTTTCCTTAAGGCACTCTTCGCCCATTGCCTCGCCCTCTTGCTCCAAAAGCTCCGGGTCCCAAGAGCAGGACGACGTAGCCGCAGGGGGGAAGCAGGTTGCCGGAACAGAGTTTCCGAGGCCTATGCCGCCCGTTGAGCTCTTTTTGTCCGGATTAGCCTTACGAAGGCCGTGAGGGCCGTCGGTAATCATTATCTTCGGAAGGCCGAGCTCCGGAGCTTCCTCAAGATGCCAGTAGTCATAGCCCGAAACAAAAGCTGCCTTTTGCTCGAGGCTCATTTTTTCCACAATTTCCTTATGCTTCATATTTTTCCTCCGTTTTTATACAGCACTGCGCTTGAAAAGCCGCGGCACTTGCATTTTTGAAACCAAAATCATTTTACACCCGCAAGGGGTATAATAATATAAATATTCCGTTGTTTTTATAATAATTTACGGATTATTTATAATAATCGACAGCCGCTCTGCCCGAAGTGACTTTTTTAACATACGAAGCCACCTTTTGATGCTCCGGATGAACTTTATAGGCGTTGAGGTCGTCCTCGTTTTCGGTGACAACTGTAAGCATTGCGTCAAAATTACGGTCGCACACCACTTCGTTTTTAATGAAGGTGAGACTTTTGATTTGGGAAATTTTTTCCGGTAACGCAGTAAGACCGGCTCTCACGATTTCGATGTTTTCGTCAAGCGTCTTGCCCTCTGCATCACAGAATTTCCACATTACGTTGTGATAAAGCATTTTCTCACCTCCGAAAAGCCGTTACAAGCTGTAACCGCACAATTATTATATAATTTTAACATAGAAAATCTTAATGGGCAATAGCCTTTTTAGTAAAAACATTGCTAAAACAGCGTTTTTTTGAGCGTATACGCAGTTCCGCATCGCTTTATGCCGAAAAAGACTAACGGTGAGTCTTAGCCGAGCTTTCGGCAAAACTAAAAAAGCGGAGATTCGCCGCAGCGAACCTCCGTAAAACGAGCTTATTTATTTTTGATTGCTGCCGTACCCGTAACCGTAGCCGTAACCGTAGCCGTACTTTTTGTTGTAGGACGACATAAAGCGTTTCGGCATACCGCTCTCCGTATCATTGTAGATACATCCGACGAGCTTGGTGCCGGAATTTTCGAGGTTTTCAACGGCGCGCTTAATACGTCTTGAAGCAACCATATCGTTTCTGACAACAAGAATTATTCCGTCGGCATAGCTTGAAAGTATCGACGAATCCGCCACAACTCCGCAGGGAGCCGTATCAATTATAATATAATCAAACTCCTTTTCCGCGGATTTGATTATATCGGACATAGCGTCCGTAGAGAGAATCTCCGACGGGTCAAATACGGGCTTTCCGCTGACAAGCAGGAAGAGATTGTATTTTTCCGAATACTTTATCGCCTCGGCTAGAGTCTTTTCGCCGTTTATGACACCGTATACGCCGCCGTCCTCGGAGGCATTGATTCCGAGAAGCTTTGCAACTGCGGGCTTACGCAAGTCGCCATCCACCAAAAGCACCGACTTGCCGTTTTGTGCGAGTGCAAGTGCGATGTTTACCGCGCTTGTCGTCTTGCCCTCGTTTTCGGCTGTACTCGTTACCACAAAAGTTTTGTACTTCTCACGCTGAGCGGTGTGCTCTATCTTTGTTCTTATAATCTTAAAGGTTTCGATGAACGGGAAGCCGCTGCGTCTGTCGGAAATAAGCAGGGGCTTATAATCCTCACCCTTTTTCTTCTTTTTACGGTTAACGTGAGCGACCATACCGATAACGTCAACGCCGAGCTTGTCCTTAACATCATCGGCGGTTTTAACCGTATCCTTGGCAATTACCGCGAGAACAATCGCAAATATTGATATGACGAAACCTGCGGCAAAGCCTACTATAGTATAGATTTTTGCGCTCGCATCGCGGTCCGGAGCACTCGCAAGAAGCGGCGGGTCGATAACCGTCAAGGTGGTACTCGGGAAAGCCGCGTTTATGGCGCTCTCATAGTTATTTACATAGGCATTCGCTATTCCGTATGAAACGTCGGCATTCGGCGTAGTCACGGTAAGATTTATTATAGCCGTGTCTTCAACGGCCTCAATCGAAACCCATTTCTTTATGTCTGAAACGGAAATATCTTTAAACCCGCTGTTGTCGGCAACGCTCTTTGAAAGCTCTGTCGTTGTAAAAACATATTTGAAGCTCTCGGCAAGCGTTGCGGATGCGTTAAGGTCCGACTGAGTCTGACCCGAAACGGCAAGTGCCGAGGATTTATTGTTTGCTATAAACGTTATCTTAGACGAATACGACGGCGTGTAGGTGAGCTTTGCAACGGCAAAGCCGAGTACAGCCAGCACCACTGCCGAGATAACAACTATTTTCCAATGTTGCAATATTTTTTTAAGATATATAACGACGCTGTCGAGATTGACGCTCTCCTCAGCATGAGTTTTCCCCGAAGATGAATATGCCATCTTTTTAACTCCTTTTAAGCTTAATTAACGCAAAACAATTATTTGTATTATATCAAATTCGTCCCGATACTACAATAGAAAAAATAAATTTATATTTTTTTTGAATGCAAATGTCCGTCTTTTATCTCTATAACGCTGTCGGCAACTTCAAAAGCCGCGGTTTTGTGAGAGATAATAACGCACGTTCTGTCTTTTAACGACCTCAGGCCCAAAAGGAGCTTCTTCTCCGTTTCGGCGTCAAGCGCGGACGTCGCTTCGTCAAGCAGCATAACAGGCGCGCCCGACAGCACAGCCCTTGCAACTGCGAGGCGCTGAATCTGCCCCTCCGACAGTCCCCTGCCGTTTTCCATAAGGACGGTATCAAGGCCGCTCGGCAGCTCGTTTATAAAATCATAGGCGCAGCTTATTTTTGCCGCCTCGAGCACCTCCTCGTCCGTCGCGGTGCTGTTTGTGAGCTTTATGTTATCGCGTATGGTGCCGCTCATCAGCATATTCCCCTGCGGAACATACGCAAACAGCGGACGCATATATTTGTCAATATGATATTTTTGGCCGCCGGACACAACGCTTATGCTTCCTTTTTGCGGTGTAAGCACCCCTGTAAGCAGCTTGAAGAATGTGCTTTTCCCGATGCCCGATATTCCCGAAATCACTGTGAAATCGCCCTTGTTTATCCGCACAGAGCCGTCCTCTATTACATTTTCTCTGCCGTAGCCGAAGGTCACGCTCTCCATTTCCATATATGACATCTCATCATATATTTTGCCGACGTCAAGCCCCGGCAAATTATATGCGACGCTCTCGGGGAGCGACTCGGTTTCAAGTATCCTGTCGGCAGAGGCGAGCATGGTATAGTATTTCGGCAGGTAACCCGACAGACTCGTAACGGGTGTTTGCACCTGACTCACAAGCTGAACTATCGCCGTGAGAGTTCCGAAGGTTATCGCTCCGCGGCTCAGCCTTGCGGCACTCCAAAGCATCGCGAAAAGCCAGCCCACCGAAAATGCCGCCGAAAAGCCTATATTTGCGAAAATCGACCACCTGTTGCGTTTTATTTTAGCATCGTAATTTTCGTCCTGATACACCTTCGAGCGGTCTTTCATCATATCGGCAACGTCAAATATCTTAACGACGAGCAGATTTTCTATTACCTCCTGCATAAAGGAGCGGACTCCGCCGTCGGTTTTTTGCACCGCCTTGTGAAGAGACTTCATTTTGCCGCGAAAGAATCGGGTGAATACAAACAGCAAAGCTCCGCCTGACAGCAATATGAGTGAAAACATCCTGTCAAGCGAAAAAAGAGCCGCAAAGGCGCAAACGAGCCTCGTCACCATAGCAACGGCGGACGGCAATATCGTTACAACGCCGTCGGAAACCACCGAGACGTCGCTTGTGAGCCTTGTCATAAGCTCGCCCGTGTGAATCGAGGTGATTTTTTCGTAGTCCTTTTTGAGTATTGATGAAAACAGCTCTGTTTTAATGCTTATCTCGATTTTGCCCTGTACTCTCGCCTCAAGTGCTTTGCAAACAACCTTGAGAAATGTCTGTAAAAGTATGAGTGCGCCCAAAGCGACGCCGTTTTTAATCAAAGCGTTTTTATCGGCATTTTGCGCCGCGTCTATTATATACTTCGCATACAGTGCCGTCATAACTCCGCACACGGAAAACAGGGCGTTGCCGATTATCAGCAGCACCATACGAGGGCTCTCTTTTTTTGAGTGAGAGGCTATCCATTTTTCGGCAGAGCTTTTTTTCACTTACCGAGCTTCCCCCTTATTTTTACTATATATTTCCTCACGGGAAACAGAAGTTTCCAAAGCTTAACATAGAGGCGATATCTACGGCTGCTCACGGAAAAGGTTTTTCCCTTGCGCGTTATAAACGCAACCTCGCCTATTATGTTCTTATCGGTTATGCCGTGCTCCCTGACCCATTGATTGTCGCCGCACATAACGTATCCGTTTTCGTCCTCGCCGACTTTTCTGTGCAGCACAAATGCGCCGTCGTTTCGGCGGTAAAACGGAATAGCATCTTTTTCAAGCGGCAAAACGGCACTTTTAAGCGTAACCTTGTCTCTGCCCGCCACAAGCAGCGGCAGCATACTCGTTCCCGTAATCGGTAAAACGACCGTTCCGCCGGCTGAGAGCTTCTCCTCGATTATCGGGAGCAGCTCCTCTAATTTAACTCTTTTTTTGCCGTCCAAAATATCATTCCTCTAAAAGTCCGTTTTTGCGGAGCTTTTCAAGATAGCGGTCAATATCCTGCGCAGCGGTCTTTTCATCTGTATCGTACCGTGAGAGCACGCTTTTCAAAAGCTCGTCGCGCGTGGTTTCCTTTTCGAGCTTGCCCCACAAAAATGCGCCGACGGGATTCAGGGTTATCATGCCCGTGAAGTCCGCTTGAACGGCTCCGACCGGCACAACTACATAGCTTCCGGCAACCTCACTTAGCATAAAGCCGTCTTTAATTTTCATATACCAGCACTGCCTTTCTTTTTCTTAAGCTCTCGGATTTTGTCTGTAATATTCCTCTATTCCGTCATACGACACGTGCGCCGCCGACGGATCCATATTGCATTTGAGCAAAAAGACCGGCACCTCTTTTAAAAGAGCGTCGAGCAGCGATAACAGCACACCCATATACTGCGGTGTTTTCGGGCGCACGGTCTGTGACATAAACAGCGGCACGGCACTCGCCGGACTTATTTTTTCAATACTGTTCTCTTGGCTTCTCTCTATAAACACAACAGCCCTTATCGGGGCCGCGGCGTTTCTGCTCTCGTCGTTTTTGCCGCTGAACGGTGTGCCGTAGGCAACTGCGCCGTTTTCGTTTATGACAATCGCCGGCTTATCGTCGTTTAATATATATGCGTCGGGAAATTCCGAGAGCCAAAGATGCGTGTGCGTGGATTTGCCGGTTCCGCTGCGCGCGGAAAAAAGATAGGCATTGCCGCCGCGGCACACGCACGACGAGTGAAGCATAAAGCCGTTAAATTCAAGCAGCTTTAAATAAAACGCCTCGCCCGTCCACACATATCGACACTCATCGAGCGTCAGCATGGGATAGCTTTGCCGCCTACGCATAAAGAAGTCATCGTCGAGTTCTATTTTTATGTCGGTTTTTTTATCGTCACTTGTGAGATACGGTCTGCTGCGCTCAAAAAGCAGTCCGTCTCCCGTCTCAAATTCAACCGTCAGACCGGCTATTTCGAATTTTTCCAAAGCGCACCTTCCCCTCTTCAGTCTTCCCGTTGATTGTAACATTTTTTTGCTTTTTTGTATAGTCCGATTTTACCGCGAATATAAAACAAGAGCCGAGCTTACGTTTTACGCAGGCTCGGCTTATTTATTTTCTTATTGCACGCTTCCCTGCTCGCCGTCACAAGAATACACAAGCGGCATTTTCACCGTCGCCTTAAACAGGTCGCCGTCTATTGAGAGTTCAAGCTTTCCGCCCTGAAGCACGCACAAATCCTTTGCTATCGAAAGCCCGAGGCCGCTGCCCTCCATGGTACGTGACTCGTCACCGCGCACAAAGCGCTGAGTCAGCTCATCGGGGTCTATATTCAACTTTTCGCGTGAAGTGTTTTTTATCGTTATTGTACCGTATGAGCTGTCCCTGCCGACGTCTATATATACTCTCGTACCGGGGAGAGCATACTTTTTGACGTTGCTCAAAAGATTGTCTATGATTCGCCACGTCTTTTGGCTGTCGGCGTATATAACAATCGGCTCCGTCGGCTCGTTGAGCACCGCGTCGAGATTTCTCTCCTCAAAAGCGTCGGACATTTCACCGACCGCCTGAACCGCAAGCTCATGGAGATTAACATTCATCTTGTTAAACGTCACGGCTCCCGATGACGCCTTTGACGCCTCGACAAGGTCCTCGATAAGTCTTTTGAGTCTTATGGATTTTTCATCGAGCACGTTTATATATTTTTGTGCCGAAATATCGTCTATGTCACACTTTTTGAGCAAATCGACATATGAGATTATCGAAGTTAGCGGCGTTTTAAGGTCGTGCGACACATTTGTTATGAGTTCGGTTTTCATTCTTTCGCCCTTTACCGCCTCGTTTATCGCCTTTTGCATCTCCTCCTGCGTAAGGCTGAGATTGAGCGCCAGCGTTTTTTAAGGGCTCAGGCATATTTTCCGAATAGATGTTTTCGGGAGGCTCTCCGGTTTTTGCGTTCTCCGACGCCGCTATTATGCGGTCAAGCGACAGCACATATTTCCACATAAGCGAAACAGTCAGAATATTATACAGCAGCAGCACCGCTGTAAGAAGAACGAACCAAAATCCTCTGCACATAGCCGCAACGCCGGTCAGCACGGTGTTGCCGATTATATAGCCTATAAGCACAAGCAGTACACGGCGCCTTAAGCGCACCGGCTTTTCACGAAGCCTTTTAAGCGGCGAAAATAATTTCCCGATAAGCCTTATAATATACCAAACAAGCGTTGAGCGAAGCCAGTTCTTTTTCGCCTTGTAATATTTAGAAACAGAACAGAGCCATTCAAGCAGCACAGCCCACACCGCAACGGCAATAAGCGACATAACCACAAACATCATAAGCGCTTTGCCGTCGGCATAGTAATCGAAAGCATGTTTGTAATCGGCTGCCAAGTTTAAAATTCCGTAAACTCCCGCCCCCGCAACAGCGGCAGCCAAAACAAAATGCAAGTCCGTCGGAAGCTTGTCGAGAAACGAAAATTTGATTTTTTCGGGGCCTGCCGTCTCGCCTGCCGCATATATAAGGTAAACCGACACCATGGCAAGAACAAGCATAGATGCAAGGCTTAAAAATATATAGTTGTATGTATCGGCACTGCTTTTTACCATCTCCGACTGCATATTGTAATAATCGTCGCCTTCCGACAGCGTTTCGGGAAGCATCAGAATTATGTCATAGCCGTTGTTTGAAAAGCATGATCCGAGAACGTTTGACAGCGTGCGTTTGTAGTAGTAATCCGATTTAAGGTTAAAATAGTATTTATCGCCGCTCTGTACGGTATAGAGCGTATCGCGGGTTATTTGCGGACTTGCCGCGACAAGTCCTCCGTCGGCAGTATAGACCATATACCATCTGCTTCCGCTTGTAAATGCCGAATAATCTCCCGATTTTTTAATTTCGTTCGCTTTCTCCTCGCTCGTTTCCGTCTCAAGATTTGTGATTATTTCGCCGGTAGACGGATTATATATATAGTATTTAAGGTTCTTTATATTTTTGATGCTGCGGCTCTCCATGGCGACCGTCGTTTCATACTCACGGCGCGCCGCAGACATAACCTGAGAATATGCGTTGCTCACGAGCGATACCAGCTCCTCGTCCGTGGTGGAGGTCGAAAAGGTGACATTCCCCGAATCTCCGCTCTTAAGCGAATAGCTCTCACGGCAACCGTCATAGTAGTCCTTGTCGTAATTCGGCGAAACTACGTTGTCGGAGCGGGAATAGGCAGAGACGTTTCCGTAGACATTTGTCGTATAGGAGGAAACGTCGGCCTGCGTAACATCGGCGCTCTTTTGAGAAGAGGATTGAGCGGCACTCTTTTGAGAAGAAGAATACTCGGAAGCGGCATATTTATCACTATATGCCGCCACAGCCTCGGACATACTTTCCTTTTTGAAGCGCTCCAGCTCCGTGCGAGCCGCGCTCAGCTCCTCGTCGAAAGTGCTGTAATACGTGCTTTTATATGCGTCCCACGTCATAAGGCCGCTGCCGGCATATATCGACTGCACATCGGAATTCAGCTTCGATGCAAACAGCGACGTTTCGGTCATATCAAGACTTTTTGCCGGCTTTGTAAGGATCTCCGAGCCGTATCTGAACAGGTCGTTTATAGCCTTAACCGCACAAATTGCCGAGGAAAACGCAAGCAACGCCGCAATAAAAAATGCAACGAGCTTTAATCCGAACGAAGTTTTAAAGCTTTTCGATTTTATAGCCAATGCCCCACACCACCTTTAAATATTTCGGCTCTTTGGGATTTATCTCTATTTTTTCTCTTATTCTGCGTATGTGCACGGTCACGGTTTTTTCCGTCTGGAACGACGGCTCCTTCCACACCGCTTCGTATATCTGATTCGTAGAGAGAACTCTGCCTATATTTTTCATAAGATATTCGAGTATGCCGTATTCCGTAGCGGTAAGCTTGACTTTTTCGCCGTCGAGCGTAATCTCTTTGGAATCGAGGTCAAGAGCGAGCCCTCCCGTAACTATAAGGCTGTCCTTTTTCTCCATACTGCCGAGCGAAACATAACGCCTTATCTGCGATTTCACCCGTGCCATAAGCTCAAGCGGATTAAACGGCTTTGTCACATAGTCATCCGCTCCGAACGAAAGACCCGTTATCTTGTCCGTATCCTCACTCTTGGCAGAGAGTAGGATTATCGGTATGTTTTTGCTCTCACGGAGCTTCAGCGTTGCGTTGAGTCCGTCGAGGTCAGGCATCATTATATCGAGAATTATACATTGCAGCTCGTTTTCCTCCGCTGTTTTCAATGCCTGCCTGCCGTTTTCCGCCTTAAAAACCTTATACCCCTCAAGATTTAAATATATTTCGAGTGAGTCGAGTATCGCTTTGTCGTCGTCACACACAAGAACGTTATACATAACTTTGCCCCTCTTCCGTATTTTTCGCCTGCTCGGCTGATTTTATTTTAACAGATTATCACACAAAACGGAATACAAATATTTTATATCTCCGTTTTTCGAGCCGCCTCCCTACACAGTAAGTTTATACAACATCGAAATTACAAAAACATATATAAAAAATTACAATTCGGTTAAATTTAAAAAGGTGCCGCGAAAAATATTTTATATTGTTAAATCCCTTTTCGTATGATATAATTTACAGTGTATAAATATTATTATTTCGCGCCCTGTAAGGCGGGGCTTGTGGGAGGATATGTCTTGGCGGTATTAAATGATGTAAAAAGGCTCGTTGTCAAAGTGGGAACCTCCACGCTTGTCTACGACAACGGAAAAACAAATATAAGAAGAATGCATAAGCTTATCTCGGTACTCTCGGATATTGAAAATTCGGGCATCAAGGTAACTCTCGTCTCCTCCGGCGCGATAGGTGTCGGCACGGGAAAGCTCGGGCTCCAGGAGCGTCCGAAGGACACCCCCGGCAGGCAGGCGGCGTCCACCGTAGGTCAATGCGAGCTTATGTATATGTATGACAAGATGTTCAGCGAATACGGTCATAAAATAGGCCAACTCCTGTTCACAAAAAGCGACGTGGAGTCCCCCGAAAGGCGCAAAAATCTTATAAATACCTTTGATAAGCTCTTTTCATACGGCGCAATTCCCGTAGTAAACGAAAACGACGCAATAGGCGTTGAGGAAATTGTCTACGGCGACAATGACTGTCTCTCGGCGATAGTCGCAAAGCTCATAGGAGCCGACGCACTGATAATCCTCACCGACATAGACGGGCTTTATAACGGTAACCCCACAGTCGACGAGGACGCCGAAATAATACCCACCGTAACCGAGATTACAGACGAGCTTATAGGCTTTGCGGGCGGTCACGGCTCAAAATTCGGCACCGGCGGAATGGTGACAAAGCTGCATGCGGCTCAAATAGCAATGAGCGCGGGAATAGATATGATAGTTATGAACGGCTCCGCTCCCGAGGACATATACAAGGCTCTCGACGGCAAGCAAATAGGAACATTTTTCGTAGGTAAAAAGGACTGAGACAAAATGACTGATACCGAGCTTAAATGCCGAAACGCAAAGGAGGCTGCGAAAAAGCTCTCAACAGCCTCGGCAAACGATAAAAACAAGGCTCTTTTACTTATAGCCGAAGAGCTTAAAAGTAACAAGGATTATATCTCCGCGAAAACGATAAGGATATGAAGGCTGCCGAGGAGAACGGATTACCCAAGGTTCTTTTGGACAGACTTCTTCTCTCTCCCGACAGGATAGACGGTATGGCAAAGGGCGTTATTGAGGTTGCCGACCTGCCCGACCCCGTCGGTAAAACACTCTCCGATATAACAAGGCCGAACGGCCTTCGGGTCAAAAAGGTTTCGGTGCCTCTCGGAGTTATCGCCGTTATATTTGAGGCTCGCCCCAACGTCACGTCCGACGCGGCTTCGCTTTGCCTGAAATCGGGCAACTGCTCCGTGCTTCGCGGCGGCAGGGAGGCGATACACTCGAACACCGCAATATTTAATGTAATGCGCGCCGCCCTCAAAAAATCGCCCTTACCGGAGGACTGCATACAGTTTATAACCGACATTTCTCACGAGAGTGCCAACGAGCTTATGACCATGAACAAATATGTAGACGTGCTGATTCCGCGCGGCAGCGCAAGGCTTATAGGCACGGTGGTCAAAAACTCCACCGTCCCCGTTATAGAGACGGGCGTCGGCAACTGCCATATTTACGTCGATAAGGACGCCGACCTCGATATGGCGGCCGACATCATATTTAACGCCAAGACATCGCGCCCGTCCGTATGCAACGCAGCCGAGAGCCTTTTAATTCACAAGGACGTTGCCGAAAAGGCGCTGAAGCTCATCAAAAAGCGCCTTGACGAAAAAAATGTCGAGCTGCGCGGCGACAAGACGTCTAAAGAGATACTCCCCGATATAAAGGAAGCCTCCGAGGACGACTGGGGTCGCGAGTACCTCGACTACATAATGTCGGTAAAGATAGTAGATAATATCGACGAGGCCATAGAGCATATCTATAAATACGGAACGGGTCACAGCGAGTGCATCGTCACCGAAAATGACGAGGCGGCAAACGAATTTATGTCGAGAGTGGACGCGGCGGCGGTCTATCGCAATGCCAGCACGCGCTTTACCGACGGCGGCGAATTCGGCTTCGGAGCGGAAATAGGCATATCCACGCAAAAGCTCCACGCGAGAGGCCCTCTCGGTCTGCCGCAGCTCACGTCGTTTAAGTACGAAATTTTCGGAAACGGTCAGATAAGATAAGTTAGGAGAGTCAGAATGTCTGAGGCTAATGTAAATAAAAAGCGTAAAAACCGATGGGCGTTCCCCCTGGGCCTTGTAATAACGGTATTTGCCGTAATAGGTCTTGTCTGCGTAATTCTCGCCGGAGTAAACGCCACAAAAAAAGCGGTAATCAAAAGCAAAAACATAGACGAATACAATACCATGCTGACGCCTGTCGTGATGAACGACCCCGACCCGTTTGATGACATCACAAAGGCAAATAAAAATCAGCTTATTGACATTTCCGTTTGGTCTATTTTAAAGAGCAACCTCTCGCCGGACAAATACGAGTACGGCGAAGACGGTATGATAATTCCCGAGGAGGACGTAACCGCCGAATTTCACAAGCTTTTCGGTACGGACACAGAACCCGAGCACGCCACGGTAAACGGCTACGGCTACACGTTCACCTATGATTCGGCTAAACACACATACTCTATCCCGCTTACCGGTATTGTCCCTACCTATACGCCCGACGTTATAAAGGTTCAGAAAAAAAGCGGCGCCGTGGTTTTGACCGTCGGATACCTTGCAGGAGACCAATGGGCACAAAACAGCGAAGGCGATATGGTAGCTCCCGAGCCCGACAAATATATGAAAATCACCTTAAGGGAAAAAGACGGCAGCTATTATATAAATTCCATTCAGGCTACATCTTCGCCCGAGACAGCAACCACCGCCGTTCAGCCCGTCACCGAGGCGCCGACCGAAGTACCCGAAACCGCTTCTTCCGCAGAGGCTGCGAGTGAAACTCAGCCCGTCTCAGACGGCACCGACACGTCAGACACCGCAGCCGAGAGCGATACGGCTTCGGCAGACACAGCCGCGGCGGCGTGACAGTTAATTTTTAACTAAAGACTTTGTGTTAATATTATTCGGCTTTCTAAGGGAAACCGACAGCGTTATAAAAAGGAGAAATTATGGTAAAAATATCACCGTCAATTCTCTCAAGCGATTACGGCAATCTTGAGAGCGAACTTAAAAAAATGGAGGAATGCGGCGCGGATATGATTCACGTAGACGTTATGGACGGGCATTTTGTCCCGAACATTACGCTCGGCGCGCCGATAGTAAAGTGCATAAGAAAGGCGACAAAGCTTACCTTTGACGTGCACCTTATGATAAGCGACCCTTATAAATACGTGCCGGACTTCGCAAAGGCAGGCTCCGACATAATCACATTCCACACGGAATCGGACTCCGATACGGAAAAGACGATAGACGAAATCCTGTCACTCGGCAAAAAGGCGGGACTTTCGGTGAAGCCCGGAACTCCGATAGAGGAGATATATCCGTATCTTGACAAGCTCTCGCTCGTGCTTATAATGACGGTTGAGCCCGGCTTCGGCGGCCAAAGCTTTATGGAGGATATGATGCCCAAGGTCACCGCTGTTAAAAACGAAATAGAACGCCGCGGGCTCAAGGACATCGACATTGAGGTTGACGGCGGAATAAATAAAGACACAATTTCGGTTGCCGCAAAGGCAGGTGCCAACGCATTTGTTTCCGGAAGCGCGCTCTTCGGCAGCGACGACATAAAAAAGACCATAGCCGACTTCAAGAGGTCAGCGACGATATAAAATCGCGGCTTATAAGCTTTTTATGCTCGAAAAGGTACTCTTTTGTGCCGACAGACGCCCTCACCGGGTTACCGAATTCGCTGAGCACAAAAAATATTTCTCTTGAAAAGACCGCATACGGCAGAACGCAGGCGGCATAGCTGTTGCCGTCAAAAAAAAGACTCGCCTGTCTTATTTTTTCGCGGTGAGGCAAAAGTCCCCTTGCAAGTCTGAAAATGTCGTCCGTCTGCGGCAAAACACAGACGTAGCCCGAAAACGGCCTTTTGGTTTTTATGCCCTTAAAGCAGAGAATCATAATACACCCTTCGTCCGTCTCCATAACGTCCACGTTCATTTTGTCAAAGGAGGTTATGTCACGGCGAATATGTCTTTGTGCTCTTTTCATTACGTCATTTATAAGGCGTCTGGTTTTCGGATTTTTACAGTCCATCTCCTCAGGACAAAGCTCATAGCGCGACAGCTCGTTTGACGAGAGCTCGACTATCACTCTGTCCCCACGGCTTTTATGTATATTCATAGGAAAGCCTCCCCAAAATAAAAATTATCTCTTTACATCATATTGTCGGAACGCTTGTTTCGCAATGAATAAAATATGGAAAACAGGTGAATTTTTTGGAACAAAGCAAAACATCTGCCGGCATTTCGGCCGAGAGCGCCGCAAAAGCGCGCAGTGAAATTTCAATAACACGCAGATACTTTGCCGATATGCTTATCCTTATGGTCGTTCCGGCCGTGATGGCTTGGTATTACTACGGCGGCAGAGCCGTGCGCCTTATGGTGCTTTCCGTGCTTACGGCCTTGCTCTGCGAAGCCGCAGGCTCGTTTATTTTCAAAGCTCAAGTCTCTGTTTCCGACCTCTCGGCTGTCGCCACGGGCCTTATGACGGCACTTTGTATGCCCGCGTCCGCTCCGTACTATCTGCCGTGCATAGCCTCGGCTTTTGCCGTTATCGTCGCAAAGCTGCCGTTCGGCAATGCGCGTTCTCATATGTTTACTCCGGCAGCGGCAGGCATAGCCTTTGTCACAATATGTATGCCGGATAAGGTCTTTTCTTATCCGGCAATACTCTCGTCCGGCACTACCGCCGTTTCGGGAGGGCAGGGATTTTTCCCCGGCACGTCTATCGCATATATGCTCTCGCAAAAAAACTCGGTCGGCACCGGCCTTTTAAACTATGTTGACGTGCTTGTAGGCTCGGTTTCCGGCCCTATGGGCGCAACCTGCTCGATAGCACTTTTCGGAGCGCTCCTGTTTCTCGCTGTAAGACGCCCGAAAAATTTCACCGTTTCCGTATCCTTCCTCGCGGTCTGTTTTATTTACGCGCTCCTGTTTCCGCGCGTGCTGACGGGCCGTTTCGTCTCGGCGTTTATGGAAATATGCGGAGGAACGCTTTTGTTTTCATCGGTATTCTTTTTGACCGACGACAAGCTTCTTCCGAAGAGCTTTTACGCAAGGATATGCTACGGTGCGGCAGCAGGGCTTATGTGTATGATAATGCGCTCTGTGGGCAAATTCGAAGACAGTACGGTCTTTGCCGTACTGCTTGCAAACGGACTTGTCACCGCATTTGACAAGCTGCCGCTTACAAAGCGCGAAAGACATCTTGTTGCGGCGGAAAACGCCAAGGTGCGCGCAGCTCTCGCGGACAAGCTCGAAGAAAAGGCTCTCGAAAACGGGAAAGGCGGTGCCGAAAATGCCTGATAAAAAGAAAAAAAGCGTTTCCGTTATCAGAAGCAGCGCGATAATCAAAAATCCCGTGCTGTTTGAAGCCATAGGCATTGCACCCGTCGTTGCCATGGCGGTATCGCTCAAATCCGCCATAATCCTCTCGTTTGTGTCCTTTGTTGAGCTTTTACTTATAGAATGTCTCGCCTGCCTGCTTATGAAAAAGCTGAAGGGCAGCGTGCGAAAAATGATATATGCGATATTGGGATTGCTTATAAACATACCTCTGTTTATGCTTTTCCGATACCTCGCCCCCAACGAAACGGCGAACGCAGGTATATTTTTGCCGCTGCTTGCGGTAAATTCGCTTATTGCGCTGCACTGCGAACGATTCGCGGTTAAGCACAATTTTAAGGCCACGGCTCTCGATGCCGTTTCGGCAGGCTTCAGCTATGCCGCGGTAATACTTATCGTTGGCGTTGTCCGTGAAATACTCGGCAGCGGCACGGTTTACAGCGTAAAACTGAACATTCCGGTAAAGCTGCCGGGTCTTTTAATGCCGTTCGGCGGATTTTTACTGCTCGGCTTTATGGCTGCGGCGTTAAAGGCGATAATAAACAAAAAATACCCCGAAAAGCATCCCGACGCCTCGTTTGACCTCTCCGAAGTCAAGCAGTCGCACGTTATAAAGCTGCGCGAATTTCTCGACACCGACCTTGACTTTTTTGAGATCGGAGAGGAAGAGCCGCAAGACGAAAAGGAAAAGCCTCACACCGACAAAAAGAAAAGCTCCGCGGCTAAGCGAAAAGCTCCGTCATTATCCATCAAAAAGGCCGCGTCCGCTCCGGCAAAGAGCAAAAAAGATACAGGCAAAAACGGCGCGAGCAGAAGCAGTGCCGCCGACACCGAGCGGCAAAAAGACAAAAACTTCGGCTCCTCCTCCGAATTCGAAGAGATACTCTCGGAGCTTGAGAAATACAAGCAGTACACTGCTTTTGACGGCAGCTCAGCGTCACATAGCGACACGGACAAAAGCCCTGAAAAGGACGGCGACGCGGAAACACAACAACCGAAGGGCGGTGAAGACAAATGAGTGCCATAGCAAATCTTTTTTCGGCGGCGATGTACGCATTTGTGCTTCAAAACCTGATTTTTACCGGCGGCTACGGTGCCTCGGAGGCTGTCAGAATGGCGGCGAAGCCGAAGCAGCTTTTCCCGCTCACGGCGTTTATCACATTCTTTTCGACATTCGGCAGTATTTTTTGCGTGCTGCTTGAACAGATTCCGTTTGTAAATGCGCTCAGCGAAATACAGCATTCGCTTATTTTCCTGCTTGTGATATGCATTTTGTATGTTCTTATGCTCATTTTGCTGAAGGCTGTTTTCAAGGCCAAAAAGCGAACCGTAAGGCGTCTCGGCGTGGCGGCATTCAATACCCTTGTGCTTGCCGTACCGTTTATAAATTACCGCGCGACCTTCGGCATAGCCGAGGCGATAGGCGTAGGTATAGGCTCCGGACTTGCCTTTATAGTTGCGGTGCTTATGATAAATTTCGGGCTGCGCCGCTTGGTAGAAAACAAAAATATTCCGGAATGCTTTAAGGGCACGCCGGCAGTATTTATATATGTTTCGATTTTGGCGCTCGCTTTTTCGGGCGTCTCAGGCAAAGGATTATCATTGTAAAGGACCGTAGAAAATGGCGTTTGACAACAGAGATATTAAGCCCCGTAAAAAGAGCTATTATCCGTTTTCAAAAAATTATCCGGGCAGACGCTCGGGTACATCATATGCGATAGGCGAAAGCCGCACCCGAAAGAAAAAGGAAAAACGCAAAAAAATCGTCTTTTCGGTTTTTCTTGTATTATTTTTTGTGCTCATATTTGTTGTCGCCACGGTTTCCATTAACCTGTCGAAAAAGCCGTATGAGCATGAGCTTACGGGCGTTCCCGCCGAATATGACGGCAAGCTGCGCGCTCTTTATATGCCCGACGACGTTCTTGACGGCGGTATAGCCTTTGACCTTTTTAAAACGGAGCTCACCGAAACAAAAGCGAATGCCGTTGTGATAGATTTTAAAACGAAGGACGGCTATCTCAATTACGTATCCTCCGTCGGTACGGCGAACGACATAGGTGCGTCGTCCAAGGCTTATCAGAACACGATTGCGACAATCGACAGGCTTAAAAGTGCCGGCTATAAAATAATCGCAAGAATTTATTGCTATGAGGACAGCGTTGCCGCATCGCATCTCGGCGCCGCTGCCGCCGTGACAAATTCGGACGGCACGCTGTGGCTTGACAACAGCGCTCAGCACGACGGCGAGCCGTGGCTGAACCCGTATTCCCCCGTCGCGGAGAAATACCTTTTGAGCATTGTGAGCGAAGTTTCCTCTCTCGGAGTTGACGCCGTTATACTCGATTCCGTGGAATTTCCCGAGAGTATTTACCTCGACAAGGCGGTATTTTCGGGTGAAGAAAAGAGCATAGAGAGCCGCAACGCGGTTTTACATTCATTTATAGAAAAGGTTAAAAACGTGCTCGGCGACAAGCCGCTCTGCGTTATGCTCAGCGCCGCGGACGCGCTCGGCGGAAACACCGCCCGCTATGACGGCTCTCTCTTTGACAGTGCCGCCGATTTTGTGGCTGTGGACTTCAGAAAATCGTCGCAGAGAGACGGCTTTGCTTACGGAGAAAAAACATATTCCGCCGAAACCACCGATGAAAAAGCTCTGGTTACGGACTGTATACCGCTCTTAAGCTCAAAGCTTGACGAAAACTATCAGACCGGCGGATTTATACCGGTCATTGACGACAGCTCGATTATTTCCGAGCTTGACAGCCGAAATGTCAACAATTATGTTTTATTCGGCGAGGGATAAGTTATTATTTTAAAAATACTTGACAAAAGTTCATTTTTCTGTTATTATCGCACTTAAGATATTCCTTATGAAGGGGAGTAGCTTTTACCCGGTGGTCAACATCATGTTGCCTTTCGGCTTCTGGTCACCGAGCCTTATTAAGGTAGCAAGACCTTCGGCAGAGCTAAATTCTGTCGAAGGTCTTTTTCTTAAAAAAGCGGCTGCTCTTTTTTAAAAAACAGGGAGGAAAAAAATGAAATACTATCTTGAAAGCTCTTCCGAGGTTTTCGGCGAAATAAAAAGCACCGAAAACGGTCTCACTTCCGAGCAGGCACGCCGGCGTTCTGCCGAAACCGGCAAAAACAAGCTTGCCGAGGGCAAGAAAACGCCGCTGATACTGCGTTTTCTCTCGCAGTTTGCCGACCCGATGATAATCATCCTCATTGCCGCGGCGGTAATATCGGCAATAACCTCCGTATTGCAAAAAGAATTCCCATCAGACGTTATCATTATAATGTTCGTCGTAATAGTTAATGCCATACTCGGCGTATATCAGGAGAGCAAGGCCGAAAAGGCCATAGAGGCTCTTCAAAAAATGGCCGCCGCAACAACAAAGGTCTTGCGTGACGGCAAGGTATGCGAAATACCGAGTGAGGACCTTACCGTAGGGGACGTTGTACTGCTTGAAGCGGGCGACGCTGTTCCGGCTGACGGCAGAATTTTTGAAAGTGCAAGCCTTAAAATCGAGGAATCGGCACTTACGGGTGAATCCGTACCCGTCAACAAATTCATAAAGGCAATAGGCCTTGAGGGGCAAAAAGACGTCCCCCTCGGCGACCGAAAAAATATGATGTATATGGGTTCAACCGTTGTTTACGGCCGAGGCAAGGCCGTTATAACAAGCATCGGTATGGACACCGAAATGGGCAAAATAGCAGGTGCTTTATCAAGCGCAAAGGATGAGCAGACGCCGCTTCAGAAAAAGCTCGGTCAGCTCTCAAAAATCCTCAGTTTCATAGTCCTCGGAATATGCGTATTTATGTTCGCCTTCGATATAGTCAGAGCTCTTGTAACAGGCACGGAAATGAATCTTGACTTCCTGCTCGGCTCGTTTATGCTCGCCGTATCGCTCGCGGTTGCCGCTATCCCCGAGGGTCTTGCGGCGGTAGTAACGGTTGTGCTTTCGATAGGCGTTACCAATATGTCAAAGAAAAATGCCATCATCCGCAAACTCACCGCAGTTGAAACTCTCGGTTGCGCACAGATAATCTGCTCTGATAAAACCGGTACGCTCACTCAGAACAAGATGACCGTAGTCGAGCATTACTGTGACAACGAAAAAATGCTTGCCGAGGGCATGGCTCTCTGCACGGACGTAAATCTTGACGATGACGGCAATCTTGTAGGCGAGCCCACGGAAATGGCTCTTGTGGCATACTCTATGTCGCTCGGTATGAATAAAAACGAGCTTCTGAAGAGCGCGCCGAGAGTCGGCGAGGCTCCATTTGACTCAAATCGTAAAATGATGTCCACAATTCACAAGACTGCGGACGGAATATTACAGTTCACAAAGGGTGCTCCCGACGAGATATTAAAGCACTGCACAAAGATATTCAAAAACGGTGAAGTCAGCCCTCTTACGGACGCAGACAGAGATGCCGTACTCAAAAAGAATAAGGAATTTGCCGACAGAGCACTTCGAGTTCTCGCCTGCGGCTACAAGCAGCTGTCATGTGTTCCCGAGGATCAATCGCCCGATAATATCGAAAATGAGCTCGTCTTCTGTGGCCTTGTAGGTATGATAGACCCCGTAAGGCCCGAAGTTAAGGCGGCAATCGAGGAATGTCGCGGTGCCGGCATAAGACCCATAATGATAACCGGCGACCACAAGGATACCGCTGTTGCAATAGCCTTGGAGCTCGGCATTATAAAGGACAAGAGCGAGGCCATAACCGGCGCGGAGCTTGATGATATTTCCGATGAGGACTTCAAAGAAAAGGTCACACAGTACTCGGTATATGCCAGAGTTCAGCCCGAGCATAAGGTAAGAATAGTAAATGCCTGGAAGAGCCGCGGTATGATAACGGCAATGACGGGTGACGGCGTAAACGACGCCCCCTCCATTAAGAGCGCGGACATAGGCGTAGGCATGGGCATTACAGGTACTGATGTAACAAAGAACGTTGCGGATATGGTCCTTGCCGACGATAACTTCGCCACCATAGTATCTGCTGTGGAAGAGGGCAGACGAATTTACGACAACATAAGGAAGTCAATTCAATTCCTGCTCTCGTCAAATCTCAGCGAGGTAATGGCTATTTTCACAGCCAACCTGCTCGGCTTCACAATATTAAAGCCCGTACATCTTCTCTGGATAAACCTTGTTACCGACTGCTTCCCGGCTCTCGCCCTAAGTATGGAGAAGGGCGAAAAGGACCTTATGAAACGTCCGCCACGTAAATCATCGGACGGCATTTTTGCAGGCGGCGTCGGCTTTGACGTAGTATACCAAGGGCTTTTCGTAACACTTCTGACACTTGCCGCTTACTTCATAGGCCACTTTATGGAGGCAGGCAGATGGGAAATTACCGAGAGTGCCGACGGTATGACCATGGCATTCCTTACAATGTCAATGTGCGAAATATTCCACTCGTTTAATATGCGTTCGCAGCATGGCTCAACCGTATCAATGCTCCTTCACGGCAGCTTCAACAAATACATTTTCGGGTCAACCGTGCTTTCGCTCATAACGACTGCGCTCGTTATAGAAGTACCGTTCCTTGCAGACGCTTTTGATTTCACCACTATTGACGCTCGCGAATTCTTCACGGCTCTCGGTCTTGCGTTCCTGATAATTCCTCTCGTTGAAATTGTCAAGGCAATAGAGCGTGCCGTTATAAAGAACAAAGCCAAAAAGCAGACCGTAAAATAAGCTTTGGCGACAAAACAAATACATGTTTTACAAGGCACGGCAGTAAGAACTACTGCCGTGCCGTTTTATTTATCCCGCAGCGGCTTAATACTGGATTTTTGCGATGATTTATGTTACCATAATAAAAAAGGCATCGGCGATGGGCGCCACCATTTAAAAAGGAGCGGAAAATATGAATCTTATATTCTTAGGAGCCGCACACGAAGTCACGGGAAGCTGCACGCTTCTCACCGCCTGCGGCAAGAACATTTTGATTGACTGCGGTATGGAGCAAGGACCCGACACATATAAAAACCGGGATATTCCCGTATCTCCCGCCGATATAGACTGCATTTTTCTGACCCATGCTCACATAGACCATTCCGGCAAGCTGCCGTACCTTACGGCAAACGGATACAAAGGGCCGATTTACGCAACCGCGTCCACAGCGAAGCTCTGCAGAATTATGCTTGAGGATTCTGCGCACATACAGCAGTTTGAAGCACAATGGCGCAACCGAAGGGCAAAACGTTCGGGCGAAGCAGGATATGTTCCGCTCTACACCGTAGAGGACGCTCAAAAATGCTGTTCTCAGTTTTTGAGGTGCGAATACGGTGTGGATTATCACGTTTTTGACGGTATATCCATAAGCTTTACAGATGCGGGTCATCTTTTGGGCTCATCGAGCATTACAATAAACGTCACCGAAAACGGGGAAACCGAAAAAATAGTTTTTTCCGGCGACATAGGCAATACCGAGCAGCCGATAATACGCGACCCGCAGTATATTACCGACGCCACATACGTCATAACCGAAAGCACCTACGGCGACCGCAGTCACGGCGAAAGACTCGACTATATATCGCAGCTCGTACCCATACTTGACCGCACCTTTGCACGCGGCGGCAATGTAGTTATACCGTCGTTTGCCGTCGGCAGAACTCAGGAGCTTTTATACTTTATAAGGCAGATAAAGGAAGAGCGTATGCTCAAAAACTACAACGACTTCCCTGTATATGTGGACAGTCCCCTTGCAGTTGAGGCCACCAACGTTTTTTGCGACAGCTATTCCGACTTTGACGACGAGGCGGCGTCGCTTATCGAAAACGGTATAAATCCGATAGCCTTTCCTAACCTTTATGTCTCCGTGACAAGTGAGGAATCAAAAGCAATAAACTCAGACCCCGCTCCGAAGGTCATAATTTCGGCGAGCGGAATGTGCGAGGCCGGCAGAATACGCCATCACCTAAAGCACAATTTGTGGCGACCCGAATGTACGATTTTATTCGTCGGCTACCAAGCCGTAGGAACACTCGGCAGAGCCATAACCGACGGTGCGACGGACGTAAAGCTCTTTGACGAAAAAATCCATATAAGTGCGGAAATAGAGCAGCTTCACGGCATAAGCGGTCACGCCGACAACGAGGGCTTGTTAAAGTGGATTAAAAGCTTTAAAGCTCCGCCAAAGCACGTATTTGTAAATCACGGCGAGGACACGGTGTGCGAAATATACGCCGCACGTCTTCGCGACGAACTGGGGCTTTCAGCGAGTGCCCCGTACAACGGCGAGGAATACAGCCTCACCGAAAACAAGGTTCTCGTTGAGGGAAACCGCGAAAAGATAGTTAAAAATACAGCCTCGCAAAACGCCTCTCGCCGCGTAAGCACGGTTTATGAGAGACTGCTCTCGGCACAAAAGCGTCTCCAAACGGTTGTGGCACATAATGAGGGCGGTGCAAACAAGGATCTTGCAAAATTTGCGGATCAGATAATTGCGCTTTGCGAAAAATGGGACAGATAAATGACCGAAATTACACTTAACAAAGATGAACATATCGAATACCTCAGTAAGGACTTGGGGCTTATCGTCTCAAAGGAGCACACCTTCGGCACGGACGCGCTGCTGCTTGCCGACTTTGCGTCGCCGAAACGATATGACATATGCTGCGACTTCGGTACGGGCTGCGGCATAATTCCCATGCTCTGGTGCAGGGACGGCTGCGGAAAAGAAATATCGGCAGTCGAAATCCAGGAAAAGGCGTGCAGTCAGCTTACGCGCTCCGTCAAGGCAAACGATTTGCAGGACAAGCTCTTTGTGTACAACGCTGATTTGAAAGAGGCTCCGCGGATATTTCCGTGCGGAAAATTCGACGTTATAACAATGAATCCACCGTACAAGGCGGAAAACGCCGGAATAAAAAGCCAAAAGGAAAACGAAAAAATAGCCCGTCACGAAACGCTGTGTAATCTGCGCGACATAACAAAAGCCGCGTCGAAACTTCTGAAATTCGGCGGCAAGCTATGCATTTGTATACGACCCGAGCGCCTTTTTGAGACGATGGAGGCAATGAAGGAATATAAAATCGAGCCGAAAGCGCTGCGCCTGGTTGCAGCTTCACCCGAAAAGGCTCCGTGGCTGTGCCTTGTAGAGGGCAGACTCGGCGGAAAAACAGGCCTAACGGTCAAAAACAATCTTTTTATATACAAGAGTAAGGACGTTTTGTCCGACGAAATGACAAGAATTTTAGGTAAATACAGGGAGGATATGTAATGACGGGAAAGCTTTACGTTGTCGGCACTCCGATAGGCAACCTCTCGGATTTTTCTCCCCGTGCCGCAGAGTGCCTCAGAAACTGCGATTTTATAGCGGCGGAGGACACAAGAGTCACCCTGAAGCTTTTAAACAGATTTGACATAAAAAAGCCGCTCATCAGCTATTTTGAACACAACCGCCGTGAGCGCGGCGAAATAATTCTTGCGCGTATTCTCGGCGGAGAAAGCTGTGCTCTTGTCACGGACGCAGGTATGCCGGCAATTTCCGACCCCGGTCAGGACCTTGTTGACATCTGCATTGCATCGGGAGTAAATGTTGTATCAGTCCCCGGCCCCACCGCATTTGCCACAGCCGTGGCGCTGTCGGGGCTGCCGTCCGGCAGATTTACGTTTGAAGGCTTTTTGAGCGTAAATAAGCAGAGCCGCGCCGAGCATCTTGACAGCATTAAGGATGAAAAACGCACCATGGTGTTTTACGAGGCACCGCACAAGCTTTTACGCACGCTTAAGGATCTTTATGCCTGCCTCGGTGACCGCCGTATAGCGATTATTAAAGAGCTTACAAAAATCCACGAAAATGTTGAACGCACCACGCTCAAAAAGGCGTGCGAAGAATATGAAAACATACCTATCAAGGGTGAATTCGTATTAGTTATAGAGGGAGCGCCGCAGGCCGCTCCGGAGATTTACACGGTGGAGTCCGCCGTCGCGAAGGCAAGAGAATTCACAGCCGGCGGAATGTCGAAAAACGAGGCGGCAAAAAACGCGGCAAAGCTCACCGGAATCAAAAAGAGCGACATATATAAAATCCTGACGGAGGAATAATAATGGAATATTGGTACTTGTGGCTGCTTCTTATCGTCCTGTGCGTCATTACGGTATTTGTACTTAGCAAAGCCTCGGCGGCGGCTAAAAAGCACAACAACGAGCGTGACGCTCTTTTGAGAGAATATGACAGAAAGAAAGCTCTCAAGGATGAGTTTTCATTTTTAACGCGTGAAAAAGCGGAGAGTTCCGACCCGGAAACCCTATTCGAGGGCGTTTCGGCGGTCTTGCAGGCAAAAACGGAAAAGGCCGAAGACCCTGAAAAGGTATTCGGCAAATTTACAGAGACGCAAAAATACATTTACACCCTTTATTATTTTTTGGAGGATACCGAGAGCGGTTCCCTCTCGTTCTTTTTCAGAAACAACGGTGAGCCGCTGATATCTCTCGCTTCAAAGGCACTCTGTGCCGTCGGCGAAAACGAGCTTTCTTTGATTGTCGAAAAGGAATTTTCGATGTACGATGAAAACAATGAGGAAGTCTCCGTGGACAAGGACGAAATTGAAAATCTTGACGGCGAATTCAAGGCGAAGCTTCAAAAGCAGCAGGTTTTAAACAGCATAAAAACATATATTATAAAAAATATCGATATGCTGTCTTAAAAGAGGGAGAGAAGCTCATCCGCGGCTCTTTTCCGCCGCTAACTCGGCAGCTCTTTTGCGTATCAGCTTTTCCGAATGCTCCACAACGGTTTTTACGCATTTCGGTTCGGCGATATTCTTTTGCGATTCCTGATTTGCCTCGGCCATCAGCTCCCTTATTATATCCGTCATCAGCACGCTGCCGAAGACCGGACTTGTCTCGCAATCGAGCGATATCCACTTTTTCGGAATATAACCGCCGTTTGCGGCGCAAACAGCCATACGGTATATCGAAAGTGCAAAATAATCCTTCAGCTTTTCCGGCGAACCGCAGTTTATCATACTGTCATTGAGCATAACGGACGCGCGAAAAAGCGTACTCGTGCGGTATTCTCCGTCCTGCACGGTATCGGTCATATCAAATTCCTCGCTCAGAGAGCGTCTTGTATCGACCTGACCTAAGAGGTAATCGCAGCTTACGTCAAAAAAATTCGACGCGCGGCACACAAAGTCAAGGCTGCACTCCCTTATACCCTTTTCATAGTGCGACAGGAGCGACTGCGACACACCGAGCATTTTTGCGGCGTCCTTCTGGCTCATACCGCGCTCCCTGCGAAGCTTTGTCAGCCTTGCGGCAAATACGGAATTCATAAAATGTCCCCCAAATATTACAAATTGTATTATAATTATATATCAAATTAGACTGTTTGTACAGTATTATCCCCCGGAAGGAGCAAAGCAAAATGAAAGCTTATAAAATTCACCTGATCCGCCATGCCATGACAGAGGAAAATCTTGACGGCAAATATATCGGTCAAACCGATGTGCCGGCATCCGAATACGGGCTCAGGCAAATCAAAGACATCATAGATGAATACGGCGGCTATCCCGAGGTTGACGCGGTGGTTTCAAGCCCCTTAAAGCGTTGCACGGAAACCGCAAAGCTCATATATCCCGACAAAGAGCCCATGATTTTAAACGGGCTTATAGAGTACGACTTCGGCGAATTTGAGGCAGAACCGCCGACGAAATGAAGGATGACGACGCCTTTAAAACTTGGCTGTCGGGTGAGCACCCGGAAACGCCCGTACCCTTCGGCGAAAGTCAGGCGGCCTTCAACGAGAGAGTCTGCTCATGCTTTGCCGGGCTTATCGACGGAATTATAAAAGCCGGCGTAGAATCGACCGCGGTAATAACCCACGGCGGAGTTATTATGTCGCTTATGACTGCATTTGCCATACCGTCGCTGCCCATGCACGAGTGGATGGCACCGAACGGCACGGGATATACCCTCAGGATAGACCCGTCCGTGTGGAGCCGCGGTCAGAAGCTCGAAACCTTTTCGGAATGCCCTGCCGTGGCACTTTCCGACGACCAGGAGCGTGAGTTATGGGACTTTTACCCGACAGAGCGTGACGACGAATACGATATAACCGAGGATGTATACGGCGACAGCCCCGATGAGGACGAGGATTTCTGGAAGGGATTATAAGCACTTCTTCTGCACGGCAGGTTTTTTCGGCGCGGTGATTATATAAAAATTAACGGGCAGCATAAAGCTGCCCGTTAATCGGAGAGATTCTGTACGGTCTCTTTTTAGAGGAGAAACATAAAAAACATCAAAGACGTCCGCAAGGGGAGGCTCACTTTATCTCCCCCGTCTTTGTTCTCAAATTATATCATTTCGGTTTTTAAAAATCAGCAAAAGTGCAAAAATGTCGAAAAATGGGTACATAAATGTCGAAATTTGTCGAATAAGAATCGATAAAGCGAGAAAAAGCTTTTGCTCACGGATATTTTAAGTCTGAAAAAAAGGATGTAAAAACTCGGTTTTTACATCCTTTTAATGCTTTTACGGCCGTTTATTTATCTTCCTCGGACGGGTGCCAGTTAAAGATATAATTCATATTGTCTGTGCAGTTAAAGGTCACGGTTCTGTCACCTATATACGAGAGACTCCCCTCGCCCTTTGCATAAGACGTTATCGTCATATTCTTGTAGAATTCAACCTTTGCAACCTCGTCGGTAACGGCGTCAAACGTAGCAATTATTACCGGTGAATTGTATGCTATCTCATAATCCGACACCGAAAAATAGCTCTCACCCTTTTTAAGCTCGGACAAAATCGCACTTTTGTCATGCGGAGAAAACGCGTGTGCTACGGCAGACGGGTCATTTTTGAGCGTTATTATAATTGTGCGGCTATAAGAAACGGGCACGTTGTTTTCGTCGGTGTCCTTTTCATATGTGGGTGTGAGCGAAGTAATTACCGACTGTACATCGTCCATGGTGAGGCGTGAGGCACAGCTGTCGCCAAGCAGATAGACCTTATCGGTAAGGTCCGTACCCTGTTTACATTTTTCGCCCACGGCCTCGGGGAAATAATCATCCTTAAGCCCCTTCTGAACAAAATCCTTATAGAGCTTGAAGGCGTTATTGAGAGTCTTTGACTTCTCACCTGATATTTTTACGGTGTCGTTGTCTATCCAAAAGTCCTCTTTCGGTTCGGTTTGCGGTCTCTCTGTCTTGACTCGGTTAAAATTCTCATTGAAATAATTGAGTACCGCCTCCGAATTATCATAGAGCAGAGCTTTTTCGCTGTCGGAAAGAAGATTCATTATGCCGTCGAATATATCGCGCTTATTATCATAATAACGAGAGCGAATGTCATTGTAATTGAGCTGTACCGTGCTGTCGTCGTTTATATCGTCGGTATTCTCAAACAAAGCCGTCAGCTCGCTTATGTTATCGGGTGAAAAAACCGGCTTCAGCTGTGCGTATGTAAACGTAAATTCTGCGTCGTGAAGATCTGTTTTCACATAGGCTTTTTCAGGCTCATCGCCTCCTGTGCCGATGCTGCATGACGAAAACATTGCCGCAACAAGCACAAACGCCGTGATGACGGATAATAATTTTACGGTTTTTCCCATAATAACGCCCCTTATGATAATATATAAGTATACTGTTTCATTGTAACAGATTTTTCCGGATTTAACAACAGAAAAAACAAAAATGCGGGACGCTCTTTTTTGCGTTCCGCACTTCATTTAGATTATTTTAAATCAATATTCGTCCTTTAAGCCCTCGCTGTCATAGAGGAACGCGGTTTCAAGAAGAATGTTGATGCCGGCCTCGATGGTTTTGGGGTCAAGATTGTCGGCTGTATCGCCTCTTGTGTGGTAATATCTCGCCGGAGTGGGGTCCATGGCAGCCAAAGCAACCGCCTTCATACCGCCCTGCTGAATTGCCGCAGCATCGGAGGAGCCGAAGAATACGCTGCTGTAAGGAAGATTGTAGCCTGCGATATCGCTCGCGTGCTTAACCATGGCCGCAGCCTGCTTGTCAAGCTTTACGGTGCCTGTCATATCCTTGTTGTAAACGCCCATATCGTCAAAATCGCGAAGGGTGTCGGTTCCTACGAACACAGTCTCGACATCGTCCTCGCCGCAGTGCTTTTTAACGTACTCCTTAGCCCCGCGGAGACCTGCCTCCTCACACGCCATGGAAACACATACAACCTCGGTATTTTCAAATCTGATGTCATTTGCCGCCATATAGCGCAAAACCGACATAGACGCGAACACGCCCGTGAGATTATCGTTAGCACCGGGAACGCAGAGCTTCCAGTTTACAAACAGACTGCACATAAGTATGGGAATAAGGCAGACAAACAAAACGACTATTGCCGTAACCCTTACGCCGTTCGGAACATCAAAGAACGATACTATTGATGCCGCAAGAGTAATGGCAATTGCGCCGAATGCGAGGGCTATCATAGTAGTGAGCAGCTTGCCGCCGCCGAGATGAGTAAAATACCATTCGTAAGCGGAGTCGATATGTCCGCTGAATACAATGCGGCGCTTTGTCTCGCCTGCCGCTTTTCTTGTGCAGACTACATTGTAAGTCTCTCTTTTCGGAAAAAACGGATCGAGAAACTTTTTATAAAGCAGAAACTCAAAAAACGTGAATATGATTGCGAGAGATGTGAGCACTACGGAAACAACGGAAAACGCCGTTGATGCGCTCGGCAATACGTCAAAGTAGCTCAAAAGAGTCAAAATTACCGAGATCGTCATAAGAATTACATCAAGCGGCACCCAGCCCATAAATGCCTCGGGTGAAGCTCAAATTTCTCCTTGACCACAGAGTCGGCTACCTTTGACATGGAGTCCGCAACATAGTCCTGAGCCTTGCGCTCATTTTCTTCTCCGGACGGGCGAGGACCTATATCCTTGCAGACCTTTTTGATTTCGCGAATTGTGTAATTCGTCATTTCCCTGACTTTTGAGGGATAATTCGGATTGCTTTCGCTTGCTTTCATTAAATCAGCTCCCTAAAGTTATTCCCTATTCACTTAATTTACATTTGTCTATTATTTTAGCACACTTTCTCGGATAAGTCGAGAAAAAATTTTAATTTGACCGCACAGGAATGATGTTTTTGCAAAAAACAGCGGACACCGTTTTCCGAAAAGTCCTTTAAATCAATCATTTAAGCTTATCGAGCGGCAGCTCGTATGCAGGAATAAATTCCTCCAAAAATATATGCGCTTCCCTGCATTCGCTCTCGTCGAGCGCTTTTCTTATTGTCCTTTCGGCATCCTCAAATTCACAGTTGCCTGCCTTGCGTTCTTCTATGCACTTGATGTAGGCACTCAGCTTATCCGCCGCCTTTATCAGCCGCCACAGCTCCGCGTCGCGTTCCTCCTTGAAAAACAGCGGTGAAAACTCCTCGCTCAAATCGTCCGGCAGCATATTCAAAAGCCTTTGGCAGGCCTCCTTTTCGACCATACCGAAAACGGAGCGCATCTCGCTGCTGTAATATTTTACGGGAGTGGGCATATCTCCCGTTATGATTTCGGGAGTGTCGTGATAAAGCCCCAAAAGAGCGGCGCGCTCGGCATTGTATTCTTTGCCGAGTCGCTTATTTCCTATAACGGCGAGGGCGTGCGCTATTGTGGCAACCTCGCCCGAGTGCTGACTCAAATTTTCATATGTTGTGTTGCGCATAAGTGCCCAGCGGTTTATATATTTGAGCCTTGAAGTAAATGCAAAAAACTTGCCTTTCATAAATATCTCCTTTAAAGAAAAATCAGGCTACCCCAAAACTGAGATAGCCTGTGTTAAGCCGATTATCAATAATTACGATTGCCGGTATGATACCAGAGTATGTAAAACTCCGTATCGTTGCGGTAATAAGAATCGTAATTCGAGGTAGCGTTGCCCCTATAGAAGCCCGCAGTCTGAGGCCGTCCTCAAAAGCGTTCGCCATTTTTCTTGAGCGCATTCTGATTTTAAGGCTCATAACCATTTCATTGGGATTTACGGAGCCCATCTTAAATCCGGTGAGCCACCAATGGCCGCCGCCCGTCCACGCATCGCGATAGAAAAATCTGTCCTTCACGGCATATGTATTAGGAGTCATATACAAATCGTAATACATATTGAGCAAATGGTCGTTGTCGGCACAATTGTAAAGCTTATCGTTGGTCTCGGGGTCCTTTGTATAAACGCCGACCTCACCGCCGCCGAAGGGGCCGTACTGACCCTTCCAAAGCTGAATTCTCCAATCAAGACCGTCATAGTAGAAATCAACGGTCGTTGTGAGGTATCTCATATTGCCGAAAATTGCTGCGTACTTGTCGTACTGACTGATAAAGTTGGCATCTCTCTGCCAGGAATCCATAAGCGAATAAAAAATGCCCTGCTCTGCATCGTAACCGAAGCCCATATTGTTTACAAAAGCAGCCAAAGTCTCGGGATCGGCGTTCGCAAGAGCACCGAGCACCGCAGCGCCCAAAGAGCCCATAGAACTTGCGGCGCTGTTTCCGCTTGCAGATGTTGTGTTGTTAAAATCAGGCGTTGTGACCGACGGAACATTCAGCGAGGACGAAGCTTTTGCCGCTGCCGCGGTTGCCGCCGCGGTGGTTTCACCGCCGGTGGTCTCTTCGCCGGTTGTGGCCTCGCCGTTTTCGGCTGTGGTCACGGGACCCGCTATAACCTGATTACTTCTCGTTATTTCCTCGTCACCGTTCTTTTTTGACTTGCATGACGAAAAAACACAAGCTATCATAATAAGCGCAATAACTGCGGATGTTATTCTTACAGACATACTTTTCATTTTATCACCATCCGTTAGATTATAAATCAAGAGTATTATTGCACACTTGATTTGTAAAGTCAACAGATAAAGCAATTTTAATTTGCCTATCTCTGTCTTTTATAGTATAATTGAACAATAAAATTTTAGGTGGTACAAAATATGAGCGAAATAAAAGACATCGGGCTTTACGAATCCGGTGAAAGAAAAATACAGTGGGTAAAGGCGAATATGCCGCTTTTGCGCGCACTCGAGGAGGAATTTTCGGCAGACAAGCCCTTTAAGGGACTTAAAGTTGCGCTGTCGGTTCACCTTGAAGCCAAAACCGCATATCTCTGCCGCGTTCTCGCCGCAGGCGGCGCAAATATGTATATTACGGGCAGCAATCCGCTCTCGACTCAGGACGACGTTGCCGCGGCACTCGTAAAGGGCGGCCTCAATGTATTTGCAAAGCACGGCGCATCGGCGGAAGAATACCACGCGCACATCGAAAAAGTCCTCGAATGCGGTCCCAACGTGATAATCGATGACGGCGGCGATCTCGTAAACACCATTCACAACGAATACCCGGACCTCACAAGCGGCGTTATAGGCGGCTGTGAGGAGACAACTACGGGAATTATCCGCCTCAAAGCCATGGAAAACGACGGCAAGCTTCGTTTTCCGATGATTGCCGTGAACAACGCCAAGTGCAAATATCTGTTTGACAACCGATACGGCACGGGTCAGTCCGTATGGAACGGCATAAACAGGACAACAAATCTGATAGTAGCCGGCAAAACCGCAGTAGTTGCAGGCTACGGCTGGTGCGGCAAGGGCGTTGCAATGCGTGCCAAAGCTCTCGGCGCAAAGGTGATTGTCACGGAAATTGACAAAATCAAGGCGATGGAGGCGGTTATGGACGGCTTCTCCGTAATGCCTATGGTTGAGGCGGCGAAGTACGGCGATTTCTTTATAACCGTGACCGGCTGCGACAACGTCATCACCGAAAAAGCGTTCCTCAATATGAAAGACGGCGCAATAGTTTGCAACGCAGGCCACTTCAACGTGGAAATCAACATCGACGACCTCGAGAGGCTCGCGACGGAAAAGGAATTAAAGCGCGACAACATAATGGGTTATAAAATGCCGACAGGCGCATGGGTAAACCTCCTCGCCGAGGGCAGACTCGTAAATCTTGCCGCAGGCGACGGCCATCCTGCCGAAATTATGGATATGAGCTTTGCTCTGCAGGCTCTCTCCGCGCGCTACGCCGTTGAAAATCGCGACAAGCTGAAGGTTGGTGTAAACGTTGTTCCGGAGGAAATAGACTGCCGCGTTGCGGAAATGAAACTCGCGTCATGGGGTATAACAATTGATGCGCTCACCCCGGAGCAGGAGAAATACATAAACAGCTGGAACGTATAATATACAATATATAATCGGGGACTGTGAAAATCACTTTTTTACAGTCCCTTTCATTGACAAAACGCGGTTATTCTGTTACAATTTTATGCGTTAATATTTGCGCCAATAGCTCAGCTGGATAGAGCGTCCGCCTCCTAAGCGGAAGGTCGGGGGTTCAAATCCCTTTTGGCGCGCCAGAAAAGGACAGATTTCGTTAGAATCTGTCCTTTTCAACTAAATCCACCCTTGCGGGTGGGTGAAACATTGCTTCGCAATATGAAATACGCTTTCAGCGTATGAAATCGCTGCGGCGATGGGTGGATTTAATTTCATTTTCTGCGTAGCCGAAAATTTCATCAAAA
>ENA-OQDM01000199-OQDM01000199.1-human-gut-metagenome-genome-assembly--contig:-NODE-199-length-40349-cov-1.752722_pt1 | contig 40349 bp, 43 predicted proteins | sample MGYA00242772_ERZ504605 | MGnify/ENA primary metagenome ERZ504605 (study PRJEB26092, sample SAMD00036348) | human gut metagenome | host: Homo sapiens | study: EMG produced TPA metagenomics assembly of... | reverse complement strand
CGTGCGGCGAGGGGCGCAGGGTTTGCCGGAGGCATTACATCCGCAGCGATGGACGGGATCAAGGTGGCAGAAGCAGTTCGCTTCTGTTTATGCCCTGCCTGTAAACAAAATGTGAAAAAAGTGGAAATTTCCGGGATAGAGTGTACATCCCTGCTTTTTTATGCTAAAATAACTTCTGCAATTTTGCATCCCCTTCTTCGAGAGCGAAAAGGGAAATCATATGAAAGATACTATAATGGAAATGCCAGATTATCAGCGTCCGTATGAAAAATGTCTGCGGGAAGGAGAACAGTCCTTAAGCGATCGAGAGCTTCTTGCCGTGATCCTGCGCTGTGGCGTACAGGGATCCAGTTCCCTGACTCTGGCAGATAAAATCCTGAATTTATCGAAACAGACCGGATACAGTGGCCTGCTTGGACTGTTTCATATTTCCATGCAAGAACTGATGAAGATCCATGGGATCGGTAAGGTAAAAGCCATACAGCTGAAATGTATCGGGGAACTTTCCAAGCGTATGGCAACCGCAGCTGCAAAACCGGAATTATCTTTTCACCATCCGGTAACCATTGCGAAATATTATATGGAGCGGCTCCGGCATGAAGAGCAGGAATTGCTTTACTGCATGATGCTGGACGGACATAACCATTTGTCGGGGGAACAGCTTTTAAGCCGCGGTACAGTCAATGCCACACTGATCACACCAAGAGAAGTCTTTGTAGAAGCTGTAAAGTATCGGGCGGTGAACCTGATCCTGGTCCACAATCATCCAGGAGGCGATCCCTCCCCCAGCCAGGCTGATCTGGATGTTACGGAACGGATCTATCATTGTGGTGAACTCCTCGGCATCCATCTTCTGGATCATATCATCATCGGTGATCACAGGTATGTCAGTTTCCGCGAAAAAGGGATTTTTGATGAATATACTTAAGTGAAGGGACAGATTTATGCTTTTTAGAAATAATTACGGAGTAGACCTTGGAAGCAGCTCTGTAAAAGTCTATTCATTTTTCAGAAACAAAAGTTACATAGAAAAGAACATGGTAGCCTACAGAGGACGCCGGATCCTTGCCATAGGGAACGAAGCTTATGAAATGTTTGAAAAATCACCTGCAGATATTTCCGTAAATTCTCCTATGGCTTTCGGTATGCTGGCAAATCTGGAATTGCAAGAGATCGTCCTTTACAGCATGATAAAAAAAATCGATCATACATCCGGTCTCGGAGCAGACATGTATTTCTCCGTACCACTTGATATGACTGCTATCGAAAAGAGGGCATACTATCATCTGGTCAATGGTCACTGGCTGCGGAAAAACCGTGTTTTTATGGTGGAGTCCCCTATTGCAGATGCCATTGCCATGGGAATCGACCCTGAAAAGAATCAGGGCAGCATGATCGTAAACATCGGTGCACAGAGTACAGAGTTTTCCATCATAACCGACGGCAAGATCATCATCAGCCGTAAGATCCCCATCGGAGGCAGACAGATGAACGAATCTATCTGCAGCGAAATCCGAAAACATTATAATCTTCAGATTGGAACACGAACTGCAAAACGTCTGAAAGTAGTTATGGGAAGACTGAATGATCAGAAAAAAGAAGCCCGAAAAGTAGTCGGGATCGACAGTATTTCCGGACTTCCACGAGAAGAAGTTATTTCTGCCTACGTTGTCAATGAAGGGATCGCCAACTGTGTGAACCAGATCGCAGCAGAAATGAAATCTTTTCTGGAACGTACCCCGCCACAGATCGCTTATCATATCGCAAAAGAGGGCATTTATCTGACCGGCGGCAGCACACGGCTTCCTTATATAGATAACTATCTGGCTAGCTATACCGGATTTGCCTTTAATCTTTCTGATCTGTATGAAACTTCTGCAGCATACGGCCTGGAAAAGATCATCCGCGACAGAAACCTGCGCAAATGGGCCCAGCCGGTAAAGCAGAAAAAACTGTAAAGGGGCATATATAATGAAAAACATCCGAAAAAAAGTGCGTTTTCATTTTAATTTAAAAAGTAAACATCTTCTGGTAATCATGACATTTTTCTGTGGAAGCTGCATCGTAGCTACAGCAGCCTCCGGAACCTCTTCCGCACCACTTCAGGAAGCAGCCGGTTTTCTTATCGTTCCCTTTGAAAAGGGGATCGCCGGTGTCAGCGATATATTTGGAAATGTAAAAAACAATCTTCGTGATAAACAGGACGTGCTTCAGGAAAACGAAGAGCTGAAAAGTCAGATCAACAGTCTTACGGAACAGAATAACATCCTGATCCAGGACCAGACAGAGCTCACACGCCTGAAGGAACTTTACGATCTTGATCAGGAATATACCGACTATCCCAAGGTTGCCGCAAGGATAATCTCCAAAGATCCCGGAAACTGGTATGATACCTTTATGATCAACAAAGGCAGTAATAACGGGATCCGGGTTGATAACAACGTGATCGCCGGAAAGGGTCTTGTGGGTATCGTTACAGAAGTGGGACCTTCCTGGGCTACTGTCCGTTCCATCATCGATGACAGCAGCAATGTCAGTGCCATGGCAGTCAGTACTTCCGACAACTGCGTTGTCACTGGAGATCTGAAACTGATCGATGAAGGCAAATTAAGCTTTGAGCAGCTTTACGATCAGGATAACAAGGTAACAGTCGGAGAACGTATTGTCACCTCGAACATCAGTGAAAAATATGTGGAAGGACTGTTTATTGGTTATGTCAGTGAGATCCAGCAGGATCCCAATAACCTGACAAAAACAGGTACGATCGTTACACCGGTTGATTTCGGTCATCTGAAAGATGTATTTGTGATCACCACCAATAAACAGGACGCGATAGACAAATCGGAGGATGCGTCCAATGAAAAATAGGATTATATTATTTATCACTATCATTGTCTGTTTTCTCCTTCAGTGCACAGTAATGGACCGTATTTCCATTGGATCCATCACTCCAAATCTGCTTTTGATCCTGTGTGTATCCATGGGACTTATGCGTGGAAGAAAAGTCGGTCTGTGGACTGGATTTTTTTCCGGGCTTTTTGTCGATCTCTTTTTATGGATCATTGTTTGGATTTTATGCACTGATCTATATGTATATAGGTTTTATCAGCGGCTATGCATTCCGCAGTTTTTATGATGATGATCTGAAAGTTCCGCTTTTTCTTGTAGCAGGAACAGATCTTCTTTATAATCTGGCTGTGTATGGCCTCCAGTTTCTGCTCAGAGGCCGTCTTGGATTCTGGACCTACATATACAGGATCATTATCCCCGAGATTGTATATACGGTTTTTCTCACCATCATCGTATACCGGGTATTTTACTGGATCAACTACCACTTAATGGATACTGTAAGGAAAGAAAGTGAGTCTATTTGGGAATTAAAATAAAAAAATCATCAAAAAAATCCGTCTGAAACGTACTACAGTTCTTGTGATCGTATTTATTTTTCTGTCATCTGTCCTGGTCCGGCAGCTTTTCAGTCTGCAGATCATACAAGGAGAGGATTACATCAGTAAATTTCAGACACGTACCACCAAAACACGCGTGATCAAAAGCACCCGTGGTAATATTTATGACCGTAACGGCACAGTTGTCGCCTCCAATGTACTTGCATATTCTGTCACATTCGAAGATAGCGGTACATACAACAGCACCAGAGAAAAGAATCTGACTCTGAACGGTATCGCCTACCAGGTATTACAGATCCTTTCCAAAAACGGGGACAGCTTATCTGATAATTTTCATATTACCGTCAATGATCATGGCGACTATGCTTTTGATGTAGATGAAGGATTTACTCTTAACCGTTTCCGTGCGGATATTTACGGAGAAGCACAGATTGATGATCTCAGTGAGGAGCAGAAAAACGCAACCGCAGCCCAGATCATGGATCATCTTACCGGAAGCAGCGGATTTTCTATCGTTCTTTACGGAAAAGATGCCTACACCCCGGAAGAACTTGCCGCACATTCTCTTCCGGAAGAGCTTACCAAACAGGAAATCCTCGAAATTGCGATCATGCGCTATCAGCTGAACACCAACAGTTTCAAGAAATATATGCCGGTGACCATTGCAACAAATGTCAGTGAAAAATCTGTGGCAGCCATAAAAGAAAATCAGGCCGCTCTCCAGGGTATTGACATTGTAGAAGATTCCACCAGAAAATATGTGGACGATGAGAGTATGGCGCCGATCCTCGGTTACACAGGCCAGGCCTCTTCTGAGGAATTGGAAACCCTTCGTAAGGATAATCCTGATTATTCCAATGATGCGGTTGTTGGAAAAGCCGGAATCGAACAGTATATGGAGCTTGAACTTCAGGGAAAAGACGGAGAAGAAACGGTCACAGTTGATAATCTTGGTAAAGTCCTTGACATCGACAATTCTAAAACTGTTGATCCTGTGGCCGGAAACGATGTTTATCTGACCATTGATTCCGACTGGCAGAAGAGTATTTACCAGATCCTGGAACAGCGTGTTGCTGGTATTGTCCTCTCTAAACTGACACCGAATAAAAGCTTTGATTATGAAGCAGAGAAAGATGCAAGTAAGATCACCATCCCAATCTATGATGTATACAATGCACTGATCGCAAACAGTGTGATCGATATCAATAAATTCAGTGATGCAGATGCTTCCGACACAGAAAAAAATTTATACGTCAAATTTCAGCAAAAACAGCAACAGGTTTTTGATACAATAAGTAACAGGCTGACAGGCGACAATCCTCCAGCCTATAAGGATGAAGATACGCAGATGCAGGAATATCTTACCTATATCTGTGATGATCTTCTTACCAATACCTTGAAGGTACTGAAAAGTGATTCCATTGATACCGCGGATGAAACATACAAAGCCTGGAAAAATGATCAGAGTATCAGTCTGAAGGATTATCTGAACTACGCTGCCAGTCAGAACTGGATCGATATTTCCCAGATCTCAACCTCCGGAGAATATCTGGATTCTGAAGAGATCTATCAGGCTCTTACCGCCTATATCATTGATTACCTGAAAACAGATACAGGCTTTTCAAAGCTTCTGTATAAATATATGCTTCAGGAAGACACCATCAGTGGAGAAGATCTGTGTCTTGTTCTCTATGAACAGGGCGTTCTTTCCAAAGAAGACGAGCTGTATCAGACAATGGCCTCCGGTGGTCTTGATGCCTACACCTTCATGTATCGCAAGATCGCAAATCTTGAGATCACACCGGCCCAGCTTGCGTTGGCTCCGTGCTCTGCATCTGCGGTGATCACAGATACTACAACCGGAAATGTTCTCGCATGTGTTTCCTATCCGGGATATGATAATAATCGTCTGACCAACAATATGGATACTGATTATTATGCAAAGCTTTCCACAGATCTTTCCAGCCCGTTCTTCAACAAGGCAACACAGCAGAAGACGGCTCCAGGATCTACCTTAAAGATCTTATCTACTGTTGCCGGCATGTCTGAGGGCGTAATAGATGATGGCACATATATTGAATGTACAGGAAGCTTTGACCTTGTAACACCTCCGATCAACTGCTGGAATAAACAGGGCCACGGTTCTCTTGATATCCGTGAAGCCATTGAGCAGTCCTGTAACGTATTTTTCACTACGATTGGTTTCGAACTTGGTAAAGATTCCGAAGGTAACTTTTCTGAAGCCAGAAGTCTTGGAATGCTTCAGAAATATGCTTCCCTCATGGGATTGGATCAGAAAACCGACATTGAAATTTCCGAAGCTTCTCCGCAGGTTTCTGACAAAAACGCCGTCCCTTCCTATATTGGACAGGGTACCAATGCGTTTACGACCAGCCAGCTTGCACGTTATGCGTCAACGATCGCCACTTCCGGTACGATCTATAAGCTTTCCCTTCTGGACCGTGTGACGGATTCCAAAGGAAAACTTATAAAGGAATATCCTTCCGAAACAGCTGGACAGCTGGATCTTTCCAGCAATATCTGGGATGACATCCATGACGGTATGTATCGTGTGGTGCAGACTCATGATCAGTTTAACGGACTTGGAGTTGAAGTAGCAGGAAAAACCGGTACTGCCGAGATTGACTATTATCATCCGAACAATGCACTTTTTATCGGATATGCGCCTGTTTCTGATCCCAAGTACGCAATATCTGTACGAATCGCAAACGGATATGCATCCGGTAATGCCTGCCTTGCAGCTAATGATATCTTTAAATACATTTTCGGACTTGCAGATGAAAGCACCATTCTCACTGGCTATGCAGCAAGCGATACCAGTAATGTATCGAATGACTAAACAAACTTTATGAGGATACCAGAAGTGTGGAACATTTTATAGGAGGAATCAGAAAACATGAGTGAAGTCATTGTCATTACATCTGGAAAAGGCGGTGTTGGAAAAACCACCACCGTGGCAAATATCGGGACCGGACTGGCTGCCATGGGAAAAAGGGTTGCAGTTGTAGATACCGATATCGGACTCCGAAATCTGGATGTTGTCATGGGACTGGAGAACCGTATTGTTTATAATCTGGTTGATGTGATCAATGGGAGCTGCCGCCTGAAACAGGCACTGATCCGGGATCGTCGGCATTCAGAACTGTATCTTCTTCCGTCTGCCCAGACCAAGGACAAAACTGCCGTATCTCCGGAACAGATGATCAAGCTTACCGATGATCTCCGGGAAGAATTCGATTATGTCCTTCTGGATTGTCCGGCAGGAATTGAACAGGGATTCAAAAATGCAGTAGCCGGAGCGGACCGTGCACTGGTCGTGACCACACCGGAAGTTTCCGCGATCCGGGATGCAGACCGTATCATCGGGTTGCTGGAGTCCGGAGGGCTCCGTGATATCCGGCTGATCATCAACCGGCTTCGACCGGAAATGATCGCCAGAGGTGATATGATGTCCGTAGAAGATGTGTTGGAAATCCTGGCTGTAGATCTGATCGGTGCGATCCTGGATGATGAACAGATCGTGATCTCCACAAATCAGGGAGAACCTTTATCCGGAAAAAATTCCCAGGCAGAAGAAGAGTATCGCAATATCTGCCGGAGACTTATGGGCGAAGAGGTCCCTTATGTTACTGTGCGTCGAAAAAATGGTGTATTCCACCGTCTTGGCAGCATTTTTCGAAAATAACAGACGCCTTGCTGTCTGACATTTTTCATCACAGGAGGAATGATTATGGGATTTTTCTCCGGGAAAAACCACTCTGCAGGCTATGCACGCGACAGGATGAAGCTTCTTCTTGTATCGGAACGCATAGACTGTTCTCCACAGATGATGAAGCTTTTACGGAACGATCTGATACATGCCGTAAAAAAATACGTTGTAATTGATGAACCAGGGGTGACCATACAGATCACACAGGAACCACCTGTTCTGCATGCAGTCATACCCGTACTTAAGAAAAGAGATGCATAATTTATGATTAAACAGTATAAGCTGCGGTTTTACAATTTTCGACTGGTGATCTTTCTCCTGGCGATCAGCTTTATTGGAATTCAGCTTGTAGGAACAGCTGCCGACTACCTTCGCACACGTCAGCTTCTGGGTGTGATCATCGGTGTGGTCTTTATGCTGATCCTTTCACTGATGGATTATTCCTGGCTGCTGAATTTTCAATGGATCATGTATGGATTTAATATCGTTATGCTTCTGGCTGTCCGGTTCTTCGGATCCAGCGCCAATGGTGCTGCCAGATGGGTGGATTTAGGTTTTATCCGTTTCCAGCCTACCGAGCTTTCAAAGATCATCATTATCCTGTTTTTTGCCAAATTTTTTATGGATCATGAGGAAGATCTGAATACCTTAAAGACTCTGATACAATCAGCTGTCCTTCTGGTCATCCCACTGATGCTGATCTATGTACAGCCGGATATGAAAAACACCATCACCGTAACAGTCCTGTTCTGTATTCTGATCTACATCGCAGGACTTAGTTATAAGATCATCGGAGGTGTAGCCTTGATCGCGATTCCTCTGGCCATCATCTTTCTGTCCATTATCGTGCAGCCGGATCAGAAACTGATACAGGATTACCAGAGAAACCGTATCATGTCATTCCTGTATCCGGAGAACGAAGAATACGCAGATGATATTGAACAGCAGAACAACTCAAAAACAGCCATCGCCTCCGGAGAGCTTGTGGGACGTGCTTTCAGTAATGACACCAGTGTTACATCCGTAAATGATGGAAACTTTGTTTCTGAGAATCAGACCGACTTTATTTTTGCGGTGGCTGGAGAGCAGTACGGATTTATCGGCTGTACTCTGATCGTACTGCTGCTGTTTCTGATCACCTTTGAATGTATCCGTATGAGCCTGCGGGCCAAGGATCTTGCCGGTAAGGTCATATGCTGCGGTGTTGGAAGCATTGTTTCCATACAGAGCTTCATCAACATCTGTGTTGCTACCGGCCTTGCACCAAACACAGGTACTCCGCTTCCTTTTGTAAGCTATGGTCTTACTTCTCTGATCAGTCTGTTTATGGGTATGGGACTTGTTCTCAATGTAGGACTGCAGAGCAGTGCATATAATAAAGAATTACAGAAAAAAGGTCAGAAATCGGATACCTACTTTCGGAAAGAGGAATACTTATGACACGTAAAGAACCTGTAAAAAATCATGTACGTTCTGGCAATCCTTCCAGAGGTCAGGCTTCCCGGGCTGCACATACAGCTTCCAAGGGGACAAAAAGAACTTCCACGCCGTCTGACGGAACTGTTTCTGCCAGACGTAAAGCTCAAAATACCCGGATAAAACGGATGCGTCGCAAAAGGATTCGCAACACCATTTTTCTCCTTCTTCTGCTGATCGTACTATGCACAGCTGGCGGTTTTGGTGTTTACATGCTGAAGGGCGGAGATTTTTCCACTCCTGCAAATTCTTTCAATGCATTCTCCGAGTTTGATAATACTCTGACTTCCAAAGAAGAGCAGCGCGCGGCAGGTTTCGCCCATGATTTCTGTGTTGTTACAAAAGATGTTGCTCTGGATTCTGTCAGTCTGGATGACAGCCAGTCCGGTGTGCTTCTGAATCTCAGTGATAAAAAGGTACTCTATGCAAAAGGTGCCTACAACAAGGTTTATCCTGCCAGCATCACAAAGATCATGACAGCTATGCTTGCACTGAAATATGGAAACATGGACGATACAGTAACGATCTCACAGGAGAATGTTACCCTGGAATCCGGTTCTCAGGTAGCTGGTTTCCAGGCGGGAGATCAGGTTACCATGGATCAGCTTCTTCATTGTCTTCTTGTTTATTCTGCCAATGATGCAGCATCTGCCATTGCGGAACATATAGGTGGATCAACAGATAAATTTGTAGAGATGATGAACAGCTTTGCTGCAGAACTTGGCTGTACAGGAACTCACTTTACCAATCCCCATGGTCTTCAGGACGAAAATCATTATACAACGCCTTATGACATTTATCTGATGCTGAAAGAAGCCTTGAATTATCCGGAGTTTACAGACATCACACAAATGGCATCTTATACAGTTAGCTATAAGCATTCCGATGGCTCCGATGCAAGTGCTACCTTACCCGCTACAGATCATTATCTTACCGGAGAGGCAGCAACTCCTAAGGATGTCACTATCCTTGGAGGAAAAACAGGAACAACCGATAAAGCCGGTAACTGTCTGGCACTTTTAAGCCAGAATGCTTATGGGAAGCCATTTATTTCCATCGTCATGGGTGCGTCCTCAAAGGATGTTCTTTATCAGGAAATGACATCCTTGCTCCAGAACATCAACTGACAGGATTCCATACAAAAAACAAAAAAGCAGATCTGTTTGAAATTTTATTTCGCAGATCTGCTTTTTTATTCTTTTTTTTACATTCAGTTAATTTCTACTGTATCATCGGTGCCATCACTGCCGGTATCTTCGGTCTCACTGCTATCAAGATCCGTATCCGAAGTACCACTGTAATCATTGTCATCGACCACTTCACCTGAGCCACTGTCCGGATCTTCATAATTGCCTGCGTCTTCACCGGTTCCACCTGAAGTATCCGAGGTATCTACTCCATTGGCTTCACTATCCGTATTGCCGTCGTAAGAATTATCACCTGGATCATAAGTCGGCTCTTCCGTATAGGAATCTCCGTCCCCAGTATCGTCAGAACTCTCGGGCTCACTGCTGTAGCTGTCCTCTGTATAGATTGGAAAATCCGCATCAGCAGTTCCCTCTGATGTAGAATCTGTAACAGCTCCGCCGCATTATTATCCGGAATAGCAGTAAGATGAGAAACCGTTCCATCCTTTGGGACGACGATATAGATTCCCAGCATCACGATACATAATGCCATGGCTAATCCGGCAATCTTCATTTCTTCCATATGTTTCATCGCTGATGATCTCCCTGTCGTTTTTTTGTATTATAGCACAGAATCACTCATATTTGTAAAACAGCCATGTATTTCTTTTGTTTTTCTGTAACAGTTCCCGAAATTTATTTCGCGATCATATAGACACACTTTCTCTGGGTGTTTATAATAAATAATCATATTTATTCATAACTTAAAGAAAGGCGTAACATTTTATGGGCGACTGCATTACCACATATACTGGAAAACATTTTGATCCGACACATCCGGACGAAGAGCTGATCTGCATTGAGGACATTGCACACGCACTTTCTCTTCTATGCCGCGGAAATGGTCATGTAAGGACTTTTTTCTCTGTAGGGCAGCACTGCATCCTTTGTGCCAAAGAAGCCGAAGCACGTGGCTATTCCGGCCGTCTTATACTGGCGTCCCTTCTTCACGATGCCAGCGAATGTTATATGTCCGATGTTCCAAGACCATTTAAGAAAAGTCTTCCTGAGTATCGGAAACAGGAGGAAGCTCTTTTAAACATTATCTATCAGAAATATCTGGGATCCGGACTTTCTGCCATAGAAGAGCAGAAGCTGAAGGAGATCGACAATGACCTGCTCTGGTATGACCTGAAATATCTTCTGAATGAAACACCGGACACTCCAAAACCGGTTGTCCATGTTCCGATCCAATACCGGCAATACCCTTTTTCACAGGTAGAAGAGGAATATCGAAACCTTTTTGATCAGCTGTCTGCAAAAATCTGTAAATAGATATAACAGACACACTTTATACAATTGAAAGAAGAACCCTATATGGAACGATTGATTTTTCATGTTGATGTAAACAGTGCTTTTCTTTCCTGGGAAGCAGCAAAAAGAGTAAAGATGGGACTTCCGGATCTGAGAGACATCCCTTCTTGTATTGGCGGAGACCCCAGTAAACGTACCGGCATCGTTGTCGCCAAGTCCATTCCTGCAAAAAAATACGGAATCCAGACAGGAGAACCTATGGCTATGGCTTTTCGCAAATGTCCGAATCTTGTGGCCGTTCCATCTGACTTTGAATTATACGATAAATGTTCCAGAGCCTTCAAAAAAATCTGTGGGTCCTATGCACCGGTAATGGAATCCTTTTCCATTGATGAAGTTTTTCTGGATATGACCGGAACCTCCTATATTTACCCGGATCCGGTGGCAACTGCCCATGAGCTGAAGGATAAGATCCGTACAGAACTCGGCTTTACTGTAAATATCGGCATCTCCACCAATAAACTTCTTGCAAAAATGGCCTCTGATTTCGAAAAGCCAGATAAGGTGCATACTTTATTTCCGGAAGAAATTCCTGTAAAAATGTGGCCTCTTCCAGTGAGAGAGCTTCTTTTTCTTGGCAGATCCTCTGAAAAAAGACTGCAGGACGCAGGGATCAGAACCATCGGAGATCTGGCTCATGAAAAAAAAGCAAAGATACAGGCACTTCTCGGTGAAAAAGCAGGACAGCAGTTATATCAGTATGCCCGTGGCCTTGATGACTCCCCTGTGAAAGCAAAACCTGATGAAGCAAAAGGATTCAGTCTAGAAACTACATTTAACGATGATCTGGTCTCACTGGAGCAGGCACTTCCGATCCTGCTGGAACAATGCGATATTCTGGCCGCCCGCATGCGCCGCAAAAAGAAAAAATGCACCTGCATTTCTGTAACCTTCCGTACCCTGGATTTTCGAAACAAATCTCATCAGACTAAGCTGCCAAATGCCACCGATATCACAGAAGAGATTTACAGAAATGCCCAAAACCTCTTTCAGGAGTCCTGGATGAGACAGCCACTCCGGCTCCTGGGAGTATCATTGACCGGTCTTACGGATGATTCCTTTGAACAGCTGTCCTTTTTTGAGGATACTCACAAGAAGGAACGCCAGCAGAAACTGGATGCAGCACTGGATTCCATCCGTCTGAAGTACGGAAACGACAAGGTTACCCGGGCCAGTATCATGAACAGCACTGCCCGGATCGGAAGGAAAGCAAAAGCACAAATGGAAAATGAAAGAGAGCAGTAAAGCTTGATTAAAATTACCAGTTATTTTCAAAAAGCCCTTGCAATTTTATTCACAATGCACTATAATTTGAAGCATATCAATAGCAATTTTATTCAAAATTATTATATGTGTCTAAGGAGGAAAACAGGATGGTTGAACTGATCGTAGGAAAGAAAGGCAAAGGAAAAACAAAAGTACTGTTAGACAAAGTAAACGGAGCTGTTAAGGACGCCAACGGCAGTATTGTTTACTTGGACAAGAGCACCAAGCACATGTATGAGCTGAACAACAAGGTCCGCCTTATCGATGTTTCCGGATTTCCGGTTAAAAATGCGGACGAATTTGTAGGATTTATCTGTGGTATCCTCTCTCAGGATCATGATCTGGAGCAGGTATATCTGGACAGCTTCCTTACAACAGCCAAGCTTGAAGGAAAGGATGCAACCGAAACACTGGATCAGTTAAGTGCCATCGGTGAAACCTTCAAAGTTTCCTTTATTATCAGTATGTCTCTGGATAAAGAAGAAGTTCCGGAAGCATATCAGGATAAAATTATCTGCGCATTATAATAAAATTGAATATGAACGTCCTATTTTGTACATAAAGCATAAAAGAACGTAAATTTAAAGGAATCTGTCTTCAGGACGGATTCCTTTTTAACTGTAGGAAATTTTGTTTATTCTTCATTTCTGTGGTATACTGAAGAGCAGAATAAACACACAGGAGCGTTTCATATGAATCATTTACTGGAAAAAATCAAACAAAAAAAATGCATCCGCATTCACCCACAGCGGGAAATTTCACGCAGACGATGTTTTTTCTGCCGCTCTGCTTTTATATCTGAATCCCGAGATCACCATCACACGTGGAAACCAGGTTCCTGAAAACTATGAGGTCTTGTTTTTGATATTGGCAGAGGACAGTATGATCATCATCAGAAAGACAGCCGTATCCGCGATAATGGCGTCCCATATGCGGCCTTCGGCCTTCTCTGGGAGAAGCTTGGACCGGAAATCCTAGGTGAGGAGCTGGCACTAAAATTCGATGAATCCTTTGTCCAGCCTCTGGATATCAATGATAATACCGGTGAAAAAAATGAACTTGCCACACTGATCGGCAATTTTAATCCGGGATGGGATTCCAAAAGCAGTAATGACGAAGCCTTTTTCCAGGCAGTCAGTGTGGCAGGCATGATCCTGGAAAATAAATTCGAGCGTTACCTTGGAAATGAACGTGCAGACAGACGGGTGGAAGAAGTTCTTACAGAACATGCTGCTTCCCTCGCTTCGGGCGATACCCCGGCAGAAAATACCAATATCCTTATACTTCCGGAATTTATTCCCTGCCAAAAACGCCTTTCGGAAACCAACATTGCTTTTGTGATCTTTCCGTCCAACCGGGGCGGTTACTGTATCCAGCCACAGAAAAAAGAATATTCCATGAATTACAAATGCAGTTTTCCTTCTTCCTGGCTTGGCCTGGAAGGCGAAGAGTTATCTTTGGTAACCGGTCTTAAAAGTGCAGCCTTTTGTCATAAAGGAGGATTTCTCATGACCTGCGGAACCCTTGAGGATTCTGTTCTTGCCTGCAGGAGCAGTCTTGCCGCCTTCCATGAAGAAGCTGTGATCGTAAGCCTTGGCGGAAATAAAGAAACAGACATGCTGCTTCAAAAGCTTCCGGATCTTTCTTCTGCCAGGATCGTACATCTGCCGGTTCCTCAATTACCGGAGCTGACTCTGAACGGAATCTACGGAGAACTCTCCATGGAAAAGACAGAATGGAAAAGCTTTATAAAAGACAGGATTAAAGAAATCCTCCGCTGCAAACCGGAAGCAGTTTTTGCAGATAATGCCATGTTTTCCCTGTATCCCATCGTTCATGCTCTGCGAAAAAAACATATTCCCGTTCTTACAGCAGTAGAAAAAGACGGACAGAAGCTTCTGGTACGGATCCCATCCGGTTCTTAAAGATCTTAAACATGTAATTAATTGTATTTACAGATATATTCACATTGCGTATTTATACAGAAAGAAGGCATGTTTATGCGAGAAGAAAAATTTAAAATGGAAAGACAGGGGCTGATCCAGGTGGGAGATAAAGTGAAGATCTCCGAATTTCTCTCTGCCACGAACTACAGCTATATCATTGAGCCTGCAGTAGCCATGTCTGGCTGCTACAGAAACGCAGACCGCATCAGATCCAAAGAGGGCATCATCAAAAGCATTGAGCATACGCCACGCGGCTTTATAGTTACTGCAGAATTTGACGAATAAACATATGTCCATCCGATAAGATCCGGCAATTAGCAATATGCCGGATTTTTCGCTGAAAAACTGGCTGATTTATTCTGGATTATATTATAGGAATCTGGTATTATAGAGAAGATATTTGTGTAATTTCTCTAATTATCAGGAAATTGCAAATTTTTAGAACAGAGGTGTAATATTATGAGCTGGTACAACGAAGCAATCTTCTACCATATTTATCCACTTGGACTTACAGGCGCTCCAAAAGAAAATGATTACGGAACTCCTGTACATCGACTGAACACACTGCTGCCGTGGATCGACCACATCAAAGAGATCGGATGTACTGCCTTATATATAGGGCCGCTTTTTGAAAGTGTCGGACATGGCTATGAGACAACCGATTACAAAAAACTGGATTCCCGTCTTGGAACTAATAAAGATCTCACCAATTTTGTAAAAGCCTGCCATGAAAAAGGCATCCGCGTGATCTTTGATGGTGTATTCAACCATACAGGCCGTGATTTCTTCGCTTTTAAGGATATCCAGAAAAACCGTGAGCATTCCCCTTACGTTAACTGGTACTGTAATGTAAATTTCGGCGGAAATACCGAATATAATGACGGTTTTTCCTATGAAAACTGGGGTGGATACAATCTTCTTGTAAAGCTGAACCAGCGCAATCCGGAAGTACAGAACTATATCTGTGATGTGATCCGTTTCTGGGTTTCCGAATTTGATATTGATGGAATCCGCCTGGATGCCGCTGATGTTCTGGATTTTGATTTCATGCGTATTCTACGTCATACCGCAGATGAGGTTAAGAAAGACTTCTGGCTTATGGGAGAGGTCATTCACGGAGATTACAGCCGCTGGGTAAACGGACAGACTCTTCACAGTGTAACTAACTATGCCCTTCACAAGGCACTTTACAGCGGACATAATGACCACAACTATTTTGAAATCGCTCATACAGTAAAATATCTTCAGAATATGGGAGATCTGGACCTCTACAATTTCGTGGACAACCATGACGTAGAGCGAATTCATACCAAATTGCAGAACAAAGCACATTTTGCTCCTGTACATGTACTTCTTTATACTTTACCTGGCGTTCCAAGCATTTATTACGGCTCAGAATTTGGTATTGACGGAAAAAAAGAAAAATTTTCCGATGCCAGCTTACGTCCGGCACTTGATCTTAACGATTATGCGGATGCTGCAACAAAGAACCCATGTACTGCACTGATCACAGCCCTCGGAAAGGTCCGCCAGGGAACTCCTGCATTAAGCTACGGTTCCTATGCAGAACTGGCTCTTACAAACCGTCAGTTTGCCTTTGCAAGAGATCTGGAAGGCATACGAGTGATCGTTACTGTGAATAATGATGACAGTGATTCAGAGATGAACCTTCCAACAGGAAGTGCTCCGGAATACGTAGGTGCCCTCACAGGTCAGAAGGTTTCCGCACAGGGCGGACGGATCCGTGTCCGTGTTGCAGCAAACAGCGGTGAGATCTGGCTTCCTGCAGGAGATATGCCGGAATATAAGCCGGTTCAGACTAATGTTCCGGAAACTGCCGCAACAAAAGAGAACGAAAACGCTGCATCTGAGGCAGAAGAGGAGCAGGCGGCTGAAAACAGCACTGTAACAGAAGCTGCCCCGGAAAAAGAAGTTCAAACGCTGAAAATACAGATAAAGCTTCTGACAATACAGCAAACTCAGAGGATATTCCGTCAACTCCTGAAGCAGAATCCTCCAATCCACAGGAAACAGTCACTGCGCCAAATCCGCACAAAACACCGGAAGAAATGACAGTAGGCGAACTTCAGGCTGCTATCCTTGCAAAAATGGCAGGAAACGGCCCTGTAGACGATCAGATGAAAAAAACCGTATACGACAACATCTGGCATGATTCTCTTGTAAACTGGCTGAAGAGTTTCCGATAGGAAAAAAATAATAAAGTAAGATTCCATAAAAAACAAGGCAATCCGATCATATCTTATGCGGTAAGCCTTGTTTTTTTGTAAAAAAAGATATTGACTTCACATAATATATATTATGTAACGTTATGATCCTGTTATTCTGTAATTTAAGAGAATAAATTAAGAGAATAAAAAAACAGCAGAGATTTCCAACTTAAATAGATCAGAAATCCCCACTGCTTTTATCATTCTGTTTATTATCTCTCATCAAAAGGTACAAAATCTGCATGATGCCCCACATACTTATAAGCAGGACGGATAATCTTATTGGCACTGATCAGCTCTTCCAGACGATGTGCACTCCAGCCAGGCATACGTGCGATGGCAAAGATCGGAGTAAAAAGTTCTTCCGGAATACCAAGCATTGAGTAAACGAAGCCACTGTAGAAGTCAACATTTGCGCAAACATTTTTGAACAGCTTTCTGTGTTCCATGACCAGTTTTCCGGCAATACCCTCAACCTTATCATAGAGCTTAAATTCATCTATCATTCCTTTTTCCTCTGCAAGAGCCTGTGCAAAACGTTTCAGGATCACTTCTCGCGGATCGGAGAGTGTATAAACTGCATGTCCCATACCATAGATCAGACCTGCATGATCAAATGCTTCTTTATTCAGTATTTTCTGTAGATATGCTGTGATCTCCTCATCACTTTCCCAGTCCTTTACATTGGCCTTCAGATCTGTAAACATGTTCTGGACCTTCAGGTTGGCACCACCATGACGCGGTCCCTTCAGTGAACCGATGGATGCAGAGGTAGAAGAGTAGCTGTCTGTTCCGGAAGATGTTACTACATGTGTGGTAAAAGTAGAGTTATTACCACCGCCGTGCTCTGCATGAAGTACAAGTGCGATATCAAGGACCTTGGCCTCAAGCTCTGTATAATTGCCGTCCGGACGAAGCATCAGAAGGATATTCTCGGCAAGTGAAAGCCCCTTCTGCGGATTGCGGATAAAAAGTGTCTCGTCTTTACGGAAATGACGGTATGCGTGATAGGAGTAAACCGCGATTTCAGGAAGCTTAGCGATCAGTTCCAGAGACTGGCGGAGTACATTCTCCACAGAAATATCTTCCGGGTTATCATCATATGTATAGAGAGCAAGTACGCAGCGCTCCATAGCATTCATAATATTGGCATTGGTTCCCTTCATGACAACGTCACGGACAAAACGTCCTCCCAGATCCTCCATGTCAGAAAGAAGCTCAAGAAATCTGGAAAGCTCTTCCTTGCTGGGAAGCTTACCGAAAATCAGAAGATAGATCGTCTCCTCAAAACCAAAACGTCTGTCCTTCAGTCCGTTTACGATATCCTGCACATCGATTCCCCGGTAATACAATGCACCGTCTGCAGGAATACGTCTGCCATTGACCAGCTTATAGCCGGTAACATCGGAAATCTCAGTAAGCCCTGTGAGAACACCTTTACCTGCGGAATCACGAAGTCCTCTTTTTACATCGTATTCCACATAAAGGTTGGGATCGATGTGATGATTCTCTACCAGTTCCTTTTCAAAGAATTTCATTCTGCCTTTCAGCTGTTCGGAGTCCTCCAGACTCATCATTTCATGCTTTTTTTCCATAATTTTTTCCTCGTTTCCCCATTGTATATTAAAAAACACTGATACAGTTAAGATTGGTTACATCTTTGTAATCAGTGTTCGGGTATGGCATACATTTGTGTTTACCTGGTTAATAATTCTACAGTAAAAGTTTCGAAAATGCAAGAGGGTATTTCTTTTTTCGTGTATAAATATTCATAATATGACCTAATTCATCTATTATTACATTTATTCATCAAAATCCGTCTGGTTTCCACAACGAATCTATGTTATGATTATTCCGTAATTTTTCTTATAATAGTAGTTTGTTTCACATCGGACTGCTGCCGCCTATCTCTTTCACTTGCTGTCGGAATCGGATTCACCACAGCAAGTGAGAGCGGGATCTGGGATATTTTCCCGTCGATCATACAGTCCGTTTTTGCGCAAAATATAGTTGCTGTTGTATTTATCATATCCATTGTTTTAAGCTGTATCCTGCCTGAAAACATGGACATTGAAAAGATCAAGGAATAGGGATGTAAAAATGTTTAAAATTCTCATTGCGGAAGATGACCTGGAACTCCGCCAGCTTTTCCGGCATGTCCTCTTAAAAAACGGTTATACAGTAAAAGGGGTCTCTGACGGGCAGGAAGCGCTGGATGCCCTGGAAAAAGATTATTACGATCTGATCATTTCGGACATAATGATGCCCAACATGGATGGCTATGAACTGGTCCGCTCACTCAGAGATGCCGGAGATTCCATTCCTGTACTTATGGTCACTGCCAAAGATGCTTTTGATGATATGCGTATGGGATTTCTGTCCGGTACCGATGATTATATGGTGAAACCGGTCAATATCAATGAACTGGTTTTGCGGGTAGGTGCACTTCTCCGCAGAGCACAGATGATCAATGAGCGGAAACAGCGAATCGGAGATACCATTTTGGAGTGCGATTCCCTGACGGTCTCCACCTCCTCGGAAAGTATGGTACTTCCTCAGAAAGAATTCATGCTCTTATATAAGATGGTTTCTTTTCCGGGAAAAATCTTTACCCGGCAACAGCTTATGGATGATATCTGGGGATATGATTCCGCAAGCGATGCCCACACAGTAGATGTCCACATTGGAAGGCTTCGGGAACGCTTTCGCGATAATCCGGATTTTAAGATCGTGACGATCCGTGGAGTTGGATATAAGGTGGTAAAGGCATGAAAAAGAAACTCTTCATAAATTTAAGCATTCGTTTACGTTTTATCTTTATGATCATGTTGGAGCTTGTCTGTGTATCTCTGATATCCTGGCTTGTTATGGATGTACTGCATATTTCAGCTGTTCCGAACATTGTATGGATCATCCTGGCCAGCGTGACCGCAGGGGGTGTCCTTAACAACTTTCTCAGTATCCGGTATTTCGGTCCTGTACTAAAGCTGAAAAAAGCCATGCAACAGGTTGCTGAAGGCGATTTTTCCGTCCGACTGGAAACGGAAAAGCAAATGAAGGAAATCCGGGATATTTATTCTAATTTCAACCTGATGGTCCAGGAACTGGAAGCAACGGAGATTCTGCAGACAGACTTTGTTTCCAATGTTTCCCACGAATTCAAAACTCCCATCAGTGCTATTGAGGGTTATGCAACTCTGCTGCAGGATGATGACATGCTATATCAGAAGAGCAGGAGCAGTACATCAGCAAAATCCTTTTTAACACCAGAAGGCTTTCCCACCTGGCAGGAAATATCCTGCTGCTGTCCAAGATCGAACACCAGTCGATCCAGACCCGTCAGAACTGGTACCGTCTGGATGAGCAGATCCGACAATCCATTGTTATGATGGAACCGAAATGGTCAGAAAAAGAAATTGAATTTGATGTGGACATGATGGATGTGGAGTATCTTGGAAACGAAAATCTCATCTGTCATGTATGGGACAATCTGCTTTCCAATGCTATCAAATTCAGTCCCTGTGGTGGTACGATCTATATCCGGATGATGCCGGAAGGAGAAAAGATCCGTTTTTCTATAGAAAACGAAGGTCCCCAGATCAGTGAATACTCCATGAAACATATCTTTGACAAATTTTACCAGGGCGACAGTTCCCATAAACAGGAGGGAAACGGTCTTGGACTTGCCCTTGTAAAACAGATCCTGAACCTGTGTATGGGAACCGTTTCCGTGGAAAATATTCCCGGAAGCGGCTGTCGTTTTACTGTTATACTGTAAAACAAATATTTTACACATATCCATAAAACCAAAAAACAGCGGACACCTTATTTTTCATGAGGTTCTTCCGTTGTTTTTTATTTTATATAAACTTTTTCATAAACTTCAACAATTGTTGAGAAACAGTTGATGTTAAGTTGCAGATCATCTTTTAAAGTATAGGATAGTTATTTATGAAAAAATACAGGAGATATGGAATATGTTATTAAAAAAAGCACCTGCCTACCGGAAAGCAGAAAAGGAAGATTTTTCAATGATCCGGGAATTTATCCGAAGAAATTATAAAGACCGCTGGGAGTTTGAGGAAACACATACCGAAAAACGTCTGACCAGACTTTTCTTTTACACCTATATGATATACAGAGATAGCGTTACCGTGGCAACCTACCGTGATCAGGTAGTTGGGGTGCTCATTACCGGTAAAGAATCTCATGGCCATTTTGCCCCGATTTTCCGTTTGAAAAAAGGCTATCATTTCCTGCGCCTGAAGTTTACTAAGGAAGGCCGGAAGAATCTGGAGCATTTTAACAAACTTCAGGATATGAAAAAACAATTGACTGTTTCCCCGGAGAAACCGACTCCCGGAAATATCCTCTTTCTTTATGTAAGCAAAGATTACCGCAGAAACGGAATCGGTACCGGGCTTCTCAAACAGATTTCAACAGAGAAGGATACGGATTATTCCATATATATGGACCAGCTGGATCAAAGAACCTTTATGGAAAGTCATGGTTTCGTAAAGAAAAACGAGGTTTCCCAGATGCGGGAGCTGAACAAAAAACGCTTCCGGGAAAGTGTAGCTCTTTATAAAAAAGAACCGCATTGCGAAACACATTCATAAATTACGCAGGAGATAAATGGAAAATGAAAAAAATTGGAATCATGGCTGACAGCCACAGTGGCATTTTAAAACAAGAAGCAGAGGAACTGGATATTCATGTCCTTCCCATGCCTTTTTATCTGAATGGAGAACTGTTTCATGAAGACCTGGATTTTTCCAGAACAGGATTTTATGAGAAGCTGCGTGAAGGAGCAGATGTTTCAACTTCACAGCCTTCCCCACAGGAAGTTATGGAAATGTGGGACGAAATGCTTTTATCTTATGATCAGATCCTCTACATTCCGTTGAGCAGTAGTTTAAGCGGTTCCTGCATGACTGCTGCCGCCTTGTCTCAGGAACCCAAATACGAAACAAAGTGTTTGTGGTAGATAACGGGCGTGTTTCCACACCCCTTCACCGTTCCATTCTGGATGCGATAGACCTGGTGGAAGATGGATATACAGCACCGCAGATCAAGGATATTCTGGAAGCATCCCGCGAAAAAACCGTGATCTATGTCGGATTAAGCACACTGGAATATCTGAAAAAGGGAGGCCGTATCAATACCACCACAGCACTGGCCGCAAATCTTCTCAATATCAAACCGGTTATGAAATTTGGAACCGGTAAACTGGATGTTTTCCAGAAATGCAGAGGCATGAAAAAATCAAGAAAAGCCATGATCGATGCTATGCACAGAGAATTGGAAACAACTTTCAAAAAAGAATATGATGCCGGAAAAGTATATCTTATGGCTGCCTCCAGCAGCACTGCGGAAGTTACCGCAGACTGGATTTCACAGATCCGGGAAAGCTTTCCGGGAATGGATGTGATGTGTGATGATCTTTCCCTTGGACTTTCCTGCCATATTGGCCCAGACGGACTGGGAATCGGATGTTCCTGCATGCCTTTATAAAAAACGTCTCAATATTTTCTGCAAATAATCCAGGGTTGTGGTATGATATTGTTATCAATACATAACAGGCAGATTTTATCTGTTATTATAGCACTTCCAACCATTCATGTTCTGCACAGCTGAACTTGATGCAGTAATTTCTGGGAGTGCTATGATCAGAAGGGAGAAATTATCATGGCAAAAACAATTAAAGAATTAACACAGGATCTTCTTCAGGCACCATCTGCATGCAAAGAAGTAAAAGAAGCGGCACAGAATTATCTGGATGCGGCAGGAACTGAGAAAGAAGCAGATGCGGCAACTGCTTACGTAAAAGAGCTGGAAGCAGATATCATGCCCATCGACGGACTGATCTCTTTTGCAGGTTCTGACATGGGCGCACAGGTATTTGGCGCAGATGACGCAAAAAAGATCCTGGCTCACGCTGAGGAGATCAAAGCTTCCGGTGCAAAATACTGTGACTGCCCAGCATGTGCAGCCTGCGAAGCACTTCTGAACAAAAAAGCAGAAATTCTGAAGTAATCACATGGCCCAGTTTGAAATTGAGATCAAGCTTCCATTAAAGAATCTTAAGGAAACCCTGAAATTTCTGACAGATCAGGGATTTCAGGAGACAGCACAGATCCAGGAAGAAGATACCTATTTTAACAGTGTCTATCATGATGTAAAAAACGTGATGAAGCACTGCGTATCCGAACAAGCACAGACTGCAGATCCGGTATTTCTAAGACTCAGATTAATTTTAAGGGGCCCAAACTGGATAAAATCTCCATGTCCCGAATGGAACTGGAAACAGAAGTATCCGATGCAGAAGTGCTTAAAAATATTCTCATCCATTTGGATTTTTCTCCGGTAGCGTCTGTCATGAAAACGCGAAAGTATATGAAATGTGGCAGATTTACCGCCTGTCTGGATCAGGTAGAGAGACTTGGAGACTTTCTGGAGCTTGAGGTGATCGCAGAGCAGGAAAGTGAGCGGAAAGAAATTTTATCCAAAATGGAAGATCTGCTTGCCATATTGGGATATCACATGTCGGACACTGTACAGACTTCTTATCTCAGTATGCTTCCGAAAAAATTAAATAAAAATCTTTTTTAAACCAGCAGGAATATTTTCGTGTGAGTATCAAAGGTACAGAATACGGAAATGTTCCTGTTTTTCCTTTTCTTACAATTCTTCGGCGTTCCAAGTTTATCTACCATACTATAAATCCCACATCACAAAGCAACATCAAACCACATTCAATGTACATGTCATTACTATTGACCACTCGTGTTTTTTGTTGCTTTATGTTTATTTTTATGTGGTTTATTGAATGTTTACAAGATTTTTTGCATTTTGCATGTGGATTTATTGATATTTTTTCAAAAAAGCCTTTACAAATCCACATAATCGGGCATATAATAAAGTCACAAACAACAAGAAAGCATATTGAAGCAATCGCAAACCCAACAATAAACCACATTTAAACACGGAGGGAATATATTATGAAAATTCTTGAATCTAAATTCGTACAGGGCTTTATCAAAATGGCAGATGATGGATATAAGCAGGGGTGGCATGAAAGAAACGGCGGAAACTTAAGCTATCGTCTGAAAGCAGAAGAAGTGGAAATGATCCGCCCACGACTGAACGCCCCCGGAGAATGGACCCCCATCGGTGTTGAGGTTCCGGGACTTGCCGGAGAGTTTTTCCTGGTAACAGGAAGCGGAAAATACTTCCGTAATATCATCGTTGACCCGGAAGTATGTCTTGCGATCATTGAGCTTGACGAAACAGGAACCAACTACCGTATCCGCTGGGGTCTTGTGGAAGGCGGTCGTCCGACCAGTGAGCTTCCAACTCATCTGATGAACCATGAAGTAAAGAAAAAACTTACCAACGGTAAACATCGTGTTATTTATCATGCACATACTACCAATACCATTGCACTTACCTTTGTTCTTCCTCTGGATGACAAAGTATTCACCCGTGAACTCTGGGAATCTGCAACAGAGTGTCCGGTAGTATTTCCGGATGGTGTGGGAGTTATCGGATGGATGGTTCCAGGTGGAAGAGAAATCGCGATCAAAACCGCTGAACTGATGAAAAAATATGATGTGGTTATCTGGGCGCATCATGGTATGTTCTGCTCAGGCGAGGATTTCGACCTGACCTTCGGACTTCTTCATACCGTTGAAAAATCCGCAGAGATCCTGGTTAAGATCTTATCCATGGCTCCACAGAAGCTGCAGACTATCACACCGAATAACTTCCGCGCCCTTGCAAAGGATTTCAAAGTAACTCTGCCGGAAGAATTCCTCTACGAGAAAAAATAAATTCTTCGGCTACACAGTTTTATATTATATAACTGTACTCCTATCTGAAACTTTATCAGAAACAACCAAATATTTGCTGATTTTTGCCGATAAATCTGGTATGATAAAAACATATCTGGTTTATCAGCAAATTAATATCAGAAAGGATATGGATAAGGTATGGAAGAATTATATAAAGCGATCGAAGAGAAGATCAAGGCAAGCGGATACCCGCGAAAGATTTCCGGAGAGGAAGTTTACGACGACATCTGCGATCAGATTGATGGGAAAGAGAATGGAAGCTATGTGCTGCTTTCCAAATTTGATGATGATGTGATCTTTGAATATCATATCTCAATTATGGACAGTGAATTTAATCTGGGTGTTCTTACCATGCGTACTCCGGAGGGTGTATTCGAGACAGATTTTGATAAATAAGTTAAGTACGGATTTTGATTTTGGGTCATGGATATAATACAGATGTCCATAATCACTGCTTAAGGTTTTTTGAACCCTACAGGGAATTTGAGATTTTCTTGATCTGATTAAATATATAGAGGCAGTTGATTTACATAATTTATATTATGTGAACTAACTGTCTCTATATTTATATGCAATGCATGTCAAACGAATCAGTTACTCCGCAGTCCCATTATTCATCAGTCCTCGCGAAGACGTACCGCCTTGGCCGCCTGACGCCGTCTGGCATCATCCAGAGCCGCATAATGCTTCTTAGTAGTATTGACATCCTTATGGCCCAAAACATCCGCTACAAGGTAAATATCACCGGTTTCCTGGTACAGGGCAGTACCATAGGTGCTGCGAAGCTTATGCGGGGTGATCTTTTTTGTAGTTGTGATCTCCCTGGCATATTTTTTAACCAGATTCTCGATAGCCTGAACACCGATCCGGCGGCGTTGGGTAGAATAGAAGAGAGCGTGCTCATGGCCTGCCAGAGGCGTAATATTCTCCCTGACTTCCAGATATTTCTTCAATGCTTTTTCTACTTCAGGCCCAAAGTATACAACCATTTCATTTCCGCCTTTTCGGGTAACTTTGATTCCATTGTTTTTGAAGTCTACATCCTCAACATCCAGTCCGACACATTCCGATACTCGGATCCCGGTACCAAGAAGGAGAGTAACAATAGCAAGATCTCTGTCCTTCGTTTTTTCATGGTACATCCGTTTCTGCCCGGTCAGCGTATCTCCGCAATGCTCAATATAATCCAGCAGCATGGCAACCTCATCTGTATCCAGACGGATAATATTCTTATCATGGATCTTGGGCACATCGATCAGAACAGACGGGTTGGTGGTGATCATTTCATGTTTATAATAGTAAGCATAAAAACTTCTTAAAGCAGAAATTTTACGTTTGACGCCACGTTCACCATTTGTTTCCGTTTTGGAAGAGTCGGCGGATTTATAAACTTTGAGAAATTCTTCATATTCCTCAAGATCAACAGCTTTGATCTGATCCAGAACATCAATTGTAAAATCCGACATAGTTTTGTCTTTAAACATTGGATTCTGATCTAACAGAAACTGAAAAAATATACGAATATCATATGCATAGGAAATTCTGGTCTTGGTTGTAGTCGTTGCATCGATAGCCCGGAAATAATCCCTGCAAAATGGCGGAAGCGTTTTTAAAACCTCACGGAGTTTTAAAGTATTGTCAATGTCATTTTGTTCGTGGTAAGTAATTTTGTTATCCATAAAAACTCCTTAATATATAAATTTTACATAATTTGCAGGAAATACCTGAAACACCTGTTAAAAGAAGTGGTTTTACACTCATCTATATCTATACGACAAACCCGAGTTTTTCAAATAGATAGGTAGTATAAACAGCTACTTCCTGCAAAATTGCCTGTTTTTGATAAATTTTCAAGTAAATAAAGTGCCTCCTTATGGAAGCACTTTTTATTATTATTTGTCGTTACCCTCTGAGGTTTTCATCAAAAATAACGGTAAACGGTCCGTCATTTTCCAAAGATACTTTCATATCTGCACCAAAAATTCCGTGTTCCACAACCGGAACCTGTTTACCGGCTTCCGAAATAATATATTCATATAATTTATTTGCTTCATCCGGTGCACCGGCTTCTATAAAGCTTGGACGGTTTCCCTTACGGCAGTTTGCATATAAGGTAAACTGTGAAACCAAAAGCAATTCCCCGTTTACATCCGCCAGGGACAAATTGGTCTTTCCATTTTCATCCTCAAAAATACGAAGTCCCAGAAGCTTTTTCAGATACCAGTCTGCATCCTCTTTGGTGTCCTCACGGCCAACGCCGATCAGAACAAGAAAACCTTTTCCGATTTTTCCGACAATTTCTCCGTCTACTTTGACTTCTGCATGATTTACACGCTGAATTACAAATTTCATAACCTGTTCTTCCTCCGTCTCCGTCTGTTTTTCTGCTTCAATCGAAAGCCTATATATTTCGCCTGAATAAATTTAACTAAAAATGTAAACATTCGTTTAATTTCATCCCAAGCCCCGGACCAGATTCTGTTTTTTTCCGCTTTTACTGTAACTTCCTGTGCTTTTGATACGGATTTTTTCACCGGCATTGGCAGGACCTTTCCGGAAACGGGGTCTACACAATCAATATCTCTATAAAACTCAGCATCTGCAGACATATCTTTTTCATCAAGACTACGTCCGATCAGCTTCCATACGGCAGCATTCAGCACAGCAAATACCGGAACTCCAACGATCATTCCCGGAACTCCAAATAAACCACCACCGACCATGATTGCAACAATAACCATAAAGCTGGACAGTCCGGTCGACTCACCCAGGATCTTTGGTCCAAGGATATTTCCGTCAAACTGCTGAAGAATCAGAATAAAGAGCAGGAAATACAAACTCTGAATGGGATCTACCAGCAAAATAAGAAGAAAACACGGAACTGCTCCCAGATATGGCCCGAAAAACGGAATAACATTTGTAACACCGACGATCACACTGACCAGAATCGCATATGGGGTTCCGATGATCGATGTTCCAACATAACACAATACACCGATAATTGCGGAATCCAGGATCTTTCCGCTGATAAATCCACCAAAGGTTTTATGCGTAAAACGCATGGAATGAACAAGAAAGGTTGCCCATTTGGTTGGAAGAACTGCATAAACAGCCATTTTTGCCTTGGCAACAAATCCCTCTTTATCCGCCAGTATATAAAGAGATACGATCGCTCCAATAAGGAAATTCTTCAAAAAAACAAGAAGATCCAGAAAGCTTGCGGATATATTTTTCATCATAAACTGCATCTGGGGAAGGATCGTATTTGTCAGATACTCCTGTAATCTGCTGGAATACTGATTGATCTGGCTGATCATATCCGGATTCAGTTTCCATCCCTTTTCCACGACGGAATTTAACCAGTTTTCCACTACACTTACGTAATGAGGAAAACTGTAGATAATATTCATGATGCTTCGAATCAATTGAGGAAGGATCATCATGACAAGGGCATAAATGACCAGAAACATAAGAAATACAGAAAGGATCACACAGATCCAGCGTACTACTTTCCTCCCCTTTTTCTGAAATGTTGTATTCCTTTTTCAAAATCGGAAAAATGATCTTCCGCTCCAGAAAATTAACAATGGGGGTTAGCAGATATGCTATGGCAGCTCCGTAAATGATCGGCGCCATAATACCGAAAAATGTTTTAATTCCGGTGATCAGAGATTTCATATGGAAAATCCCGTAATAAAATAAAATACTGGCAGCAATAACCAGAAATGCAGTCACACCTAACTGCACATAGCGATGGTTCCCAACGAATTTTTCATAGTAATTTCCTCCACCAGGTGATTATAACATAGCATCTCTGGTTTGTGTCTAAAAAAAACATAAACATTATTTTCCAATAACCTGCAAAGATAAATTCCGACTTCAGGGTATCGCGCTGATACAGAAAACACCCCGCCATAAAATGGCAGGGTGCCTAAAAATCTGATGTTTATTTTTTCAGGCTGTCATAAATGTGAATGGCTTCGATAATTGCCTTCGCAGTTCCATCAATGCCAAGCTTGCTGCTATCCAGACAAAGATTATAGCTGTCCGCAGATCCCCATTTCTTGTTGGTATAATAATTATAGTAGCTGGAACGGCTTTTGTCTGTTTTGTTGATCATGTCCTTGGCCTCTTTGGCATTTTTATTGTATTTCTGAGCAATACGGTTGATACGCCAGTCAAGGTTTGCATGAACAAATACACTGAAACAATCCGGATTATCTGCAAGTGCATAATCCGCACATCTGCCGACCATTACACAGGGACCTTCTGAAGCCAGCTTCTTGATTGCCTCAAACTGTGCAAGAAAAATCTTATGGTTCATAGGCATGTCTGTAAATCCGGCTGAGGAATACCCAAATGAATAAGTATCCATTACAAGAGAATAAAGAAAACTGTTTGTTGGCTTCTCATCATGATGCTCAAACAGCTCCTTGCAGATCCCACTGTCATTAGCTGCGTGCTCCAGCAACTCTTTATCATAGCATTTGATTCCAAAATATTTAGCAACTTCCTGGCCGATCTGTCTTCCGGCGCTGCCATATTTACGACCGATAGTAATAATAGAACTTGTTGTATTGTTACTCATAACAGCCACATCCTTTCTGCTCAGATTCAGCGAATTTGCAAATATTAACTCCGCTTCCTCTTTAATATAGTTATTATACACTATATTCCACAAGTTTTCCAGCTATTTTCGCAATTTTGTCAGCAATTTAACAAAATATTCCGGAAGTGGGGCTGTAAATTCCATATATTCCCCGGTACGTGATGAACAAATCCAAGGATCATTGCATGAAGTGCCTGTCCCTCCAGATGATAGGGATTTCTGGATGAACCATACACCGTGTCCCCAAGAAGCGGATGTCCGATACTGGCCATGTGCACACGAATCTGGTGGGTACGTCCTGTTTCAAGACGACATTCCACATACGTGCCTCGCCAAAACGTTCCAGCACTTTGTAATGTGTTATTGCATCTTTACCATTTTTATGATTGATGGCCATTTTTTTACGATCTGTCGGATGCCGTCCAATAGGTCCCTCTATGGTTCCCTCATCCTCTTTCAGATTTCCCTGCACAACTGCCCGGTAGCGTCTGCGGATACTGTGACATTTCAGCTGTTCTGCCAGATCCCGGTGAGCAATATCATTTTTGCATACCAATAGTGCCCCGGTGGTATCCTTATCAATTCTGTGGACAATTCCAGGCCGCATCACTCCGTTAATACCGGAAAGGCTGTCACCCCCCCCCCACAATGTGCCATAACTGCATTGACCAGTGTTCCCTGATAATGCCCGGCTGCAGGATGTACAACCATCCCTTTGGGCTTATTAACGATCAGTACATCTTCATCCTCGTAAAGAATATCCAGCGGAATATCCTCCGGAACGATATCCGGCTCACTGGAATCCGGGATCTCCAGATGGATCCTGTCATTTTCACGGACCTTATAATTAGATTTGGCAGCCTTCTCTCCCACGGTAATCTGTCCTTCTTTCAGAAGTTTCTGAAGGAAAGACCTGGAAAGACCGCTGTCTTTCTCAGCAAGATAGCGGTCGATTCGTATACCTGATTCTTCTTTTTCTACTGTATAATCATATATTTCCATTTATATCTCCTACAAGAACAGACAGATACATGATATATCTCTCTGCCCGGATCACTGTTTGATATTCAGAAACGCAAAATCATCATCTCTGTATTTCGTGCATACAAACAGGATCAGAAAAATTCCACTTACAACCACATAAACATCCGCAAGATTAAATACCGGAAAATCGATCAGGGAGAAATAGATAAAATCGATCACATACCCTCTGAAAAAACGATCAATAAAATTTCCCAGTGCACCAGCTGCAAGTACTGTAGCAATGGTGAGCAACGGCAGATAAAACCGCTCTTTCGGAATACGGATCCATGCATAGAGGATCACTCCCAGAAACAGTACACTCACAATGGCAAAAAAGAGTACACTTCCCTGAAACATTCCAAACGCAATTCCCCTGTTTTCCGGATAGAGATAATGAAGTTCAAGTACGCCGGGAATCAGCGAAACCGATGGTTGTCCTTTCAGATACAGATATGACAGCCATTTTGCTCCCTGATCCGCAGCCACGAGTAAGATCAGCAAAAAAATGTCCCCCGACATACACTTACTAAAAGACATTTTCTGATGATGGTTAACACGACTGATCATAGAGTTATCTCCTGAATACAGGAAAGCATTTCTTCATCGGTAACTGTTTTGTCGATAAAGCTTTTTCCGATACCATCCATCAGGATAAACCTGATATGTCCCTGTTCCATTTTTTTGTCTTTCTTTGTTGCGGAAAGAACTTCTTCCGGGATAAGACCATCTACATGCACCGGAAGATCGTAATCCGAACATCCCTGGCAGATTTCCTGATATTCTTCTTTGGTCAGAAGTCCTCGTTTCATGGAAAGATATGCCGCTGCCACCAGTCCGACTCCCACACACTGTCCGTGGAGCAGGGTGAAATTCTTAAGTTTTTCTACTGCATGCCCCACAGTATGTCCCAGGTTAAGAAGCGCACGCTCTCCCTGTTCCTTAGGATCACGCTCCACAACGCCTGCTTTGATCTCACAGCATCTGCGTACCATTCTGGCAATCTGTTCCATATCCAGCTTTTTGATTCCTTTCTGCTCACAGCATACATAGCGGAAAAAATCTCCATCACAGATCAATCCTGTTTTTAAAATCTCACCCATTCCGCAGGCAAACTGTTCTGCCGGAAGCGAAGAAAGAGTGCTTAGATTCATATATACAAGACGTGGCTGGTGAAAAGCTCCTACCATGTTTTTGTACTGCTGAAAATCTACGCCAGTTTTTCCGCCAACGCTGCTGTCTACCTGTGCAAGCAGTGTTGTCGGTACCTGAATGAAGTCAATCCCCCTGAGATAAGTTGCCGCGCCAAATCCGGTAAGGTCCCCTACCACACCACCGCCTAATGCAACAAGCAGACTTTTTCGGTCAAGACCATTTTGGATCAGGGTCTGATACAATGCCGAAACGGTATTAAGGTTTTTGTTTTTTTCTCCTGCCTCAAAGGTGAACACAGAAATATCGGAACTTACCTCACTTAAAACCTGCTTTACAGATTCTTCATACAGTGGTCCCACATTAGAATCTGTTACAATGCAGATTTTTCTGTCAACAAGTCCTTCTTCCTTCATAACCTGTGCCAGATTAGAAAAATCTTCTTCAAAACAGATGGGATAATGGAAATCACCTTCTCGTTTTACAAGTAATTTTGATGCTGTCATTGCGTTTTCCTCCTAGCTGTTCAGATATAAAGCAGAATCCGTACCCTAAGACGTCCTTTTTTTGTCTGACGGGATACTCCATCATAAATAAAACGTCCCTTTTTCCGAACGGATATGATGTCTCCCTCTTTGGGCTCATAACCATTGGATGTGATCAGTTTTCCATTTACAAAAACAAGCCCTTCTTCAATACAATGCACAATACTGCTTCTGGAAGTCCCAAAAGCCAGTGCGATCAGAGAATCCAGGCGTACGGACGCACAGGTTCCACTAACTGGTTTCAGTTCCGGCCTCGGAAGATCACCCGGATCTTCTATCTTCGACGCCACAACTGTGGTATGTCTTACACGACACAGATTCTCCAGAAAAAAATCTGTCATCTGACGCAGACAAAAAAAACTCGCAGTATGATCTTCTATAAGAATATCCCCAACAACACTCCTGTCAACCCCAAGATTCAGGATCGCTCCCAAATAATCCCGATGTGTCAGATCTTCTGAAAATTTCACTGCTTTTGGCTCAAGCCGGATACAATCAATGGGATAATCCCATGTAAAAGCAAGAGCATCAGGGTGAAAGGCTACCATCTGACGCTCTGCATTCTCATATCCGCCAAAACCTTCCGCTGTAACACCCAGCTTATGAAAATTCTGACTGTTTAAAATATTCCGTTCATTTAAATTAAGAAAATCCGTAAATGTGGTAATATCTCTCTGATAGGCCAGATTTGCCAGTTCACGGATTCTCTTAACAAAAAGTTCTTCTTTATCCATGAGGTTAATAACCCACTCTAACAGACGGCACAGAACCGCCAAGGATATTCTGAAGATCACCTGTAATATCTACATTATATGGTCCAAGTACAAAAATATAGCTGGATACCTGCTGAAGGCTTCCTCCAAGTGAATAACATGCACCGGAAGTAAAATCGATGATCCTCTGTGCAAGCTCCACATCGATTCCTTCAAGATTCAGGATCACGGTAGAATTATCGACCAGTGTATCCGCAATTTCTCTTGCTTCCTCCATGGTTGTAGGCTTGATCACACAAACTTCCATATTTGCAGCCTGGGAAGAACGCTTGCTTGTACGCATTGGGGTGATTTTGGAAGAAGGTGCCGGTCTGGAAATACGTTCCTGCCTTGCCGGGGCCTTGGCTGCAGCTGTCTTTGCAGATGACTTGGCAACAGGTGCCTTAACCGTTTCATCTTCCGGCTCATCATCCAGAAAATCCTCTTCCTCGTCATTTTTTTTCTTGGAAAATTTCTCAAAAAATTTCTTCTTTGGTTTCTCTTCCATATCATCATCTTCATCGAGGAAATCGTCATCATAATCGTCCTCATCCTCAAGAAGGCTATCATCTAACAATTCGTCATCGTCATAATCGTCGTTCAGTTTGATGGCATCTAAAAACTTGTCTAAAACGCCCATTTTAAATCTCCAATCTTATTAGTCTTATAATGCGTAATTTCTTGCACCAAAAATACCAGTACCTACACGCACCATCGTAGCGCCCTCCTGCACGGCAACCATGTAATCTCCGGTCATTCCCATACTCAGAACACTCATAGTAACATTATTAATGTTTTTAGCAGCAATGTCAACACTTAATTTCTTAAGTTCACGGAAAATTTCGCGATTTTCCTCTGCATTATCAACATAGGGAGCAATTGTCATGAGCCCCTTTATCTGAATGTGTGAAAAATCTGCGATCTGTTCTATAAGCGGTAAAACTTCTTCCGGTTTCAAACCAAATTTACTTTCTTCCTGCGCTACATTTACTTCTATAAGGATCGGAACAATAACCGCTTTTTTCGCTGCTTCTTTTTCAATCGTCTCGGCCAGGCGAAGCGAATCTACAGAATGGATCATTGCAACTTTATCCACAATATATTTTACTTTATTACGCTGAAGATGTCCGATCATATGCCATTTGACATCTGAAGGCATCTGATCATATTTATCCACGATCTCCTGCACTTTGTTCTCTCCAAAGACACGTGCTCCGGCATCATAAGCCTCCTTCAGCATCTCCACCGGTTTGGTTTTGCTTACTGCGATCAGTGTGACTTCATTCGGATCTCTGTTAATTTTATTGCAGGATTCATTAATATTTTTCTGCACCTGTGCCAAATTTTCCGCTACCATGATATAAATCCTCCTTTAATTAGTAAAGTATATCCTGTTCACTTACTTTATCTGCATTTTTCACAATACGGTCATATCGGACAAGCCCATTATAGGTTTCCTTTGATACAACCGCATATTCCTCATTTTCATCCAGGATCTCGATCCGGCGGAATACCGCATATCCCTGATTGACACAGAAAACTCCCTCCAGAACTTCTGTATCTCCGATGATAAACTTCTCTCCACTATCCGGCTCAACAAGAGCATCGCCTTCTTTAAATTTATTCTTGTCTACGTAATAAATATAGCTTGTTTCCTGTGTTTCTTTGTCTGTGATCTCATCACGACCATAGATACCGGCACTGACAAAGGTTGTCGTACTGTCGCCTTTTTTATTTCTGCCGGAAAGCATAAATCCGGATTGCTGTGTTTCATCATCCGTCGTAAGATATTTGGAAGGTATTGCATAAAACTCCTTCGTTACGATAGAAGATAACGGGATCTTTAAACCTGTCACATTGTTCGTGACAAGTTCTATTTCCAGAAACCGGTCTGACGCATATCGGATCAGTCCCTTATTAAAATCAATCTTACCGTATTTAGCCCCATCGATCTCCATGATCGAAAAGTCTCCTGTCTGCGTCAGATCATCTTTCAGGAACTTGACGCGGATCGATGTACGCTCCTTCAGATTAGCAGCCTGCTTCTCACTTAAAGGGATCAAAAGACTCCAGCGTTCATCTGTAATGATCGTATAAATATCATCTCCGGCCTTTATCTGTCCATCTGTTTTCAGATCCGTTTCCTGATAGGAATTCTGATCAAAATCAGCAGCTGTGACATTATCAACGGTTTTGGTTTCGTAGCCATCTGTAGAATACAGGATGATCCCGTCTGTCTGCGCACGGCGGATATTTGGATCACTGGAAACTATAGTTGTAACTGTGGCTTCCTCTCCATCTTCAGACGTCGTGCTTGCAGAAGAAGCTCCCGAACTGTCTGAAGCATACTGAAGGATGCTTCCATTGAGCTGATATTTAAAACTATAGGCACTGTTGAATTTGCTGGGATCAAATCCTTTGGAAAAGCTTTGCATATTACTGCGTATATCCGCCAGCTCCTCTCTGCTCAGAGAGGTTACATTGTCTGCAGATCTTGAACTGTTCAGGCTGTAGACAGCACCGTTGGCATTGATCTTGGTACCTTCCCTTGCGTAATATGTAACGTAACCGCCCGCATCTGCCTGCACTACGTTCTCTGTCATGATCGCCAGCCCTGTGTATGTCTCATTCATGGATAACGGACCGGAGGGAACCTGATAAGATTCCATATGAGAAGCTGTAAGATAAAGAATCACACTAAAGATCATATAGATAAAAATTGCTCCGAACATTACAGTTCCAATGTTCAGACCAAAAATTTTACGAAGCTTTGCTAAGAATCCCGGAGTTTTTCCGGAATGTACTTTATTATCCGGCAAATGAATGCCTCCTTTACATCGTTCATCTCTTAAAGTTCGTTTTATTGTAACATTTTATTTAAATGAATACAAGCTTTAAAACGTGCGAACATACTTTCCGAATATCCGTTTGCCATTTTTTCAAAAGTATGTTATACTATTCAAAATATAATTTCGTGATGCTGTCATATTATGGTCGACAGCAGATAAAATCAACCCAGGGAGGTAAGTACACATGACATATGGCAGAATCAGTAAAAAGCAGCAGGAAATACTGGATTATATGAAAAATGAGATCCTTAACAGAGGTTTTCCGCCCTCCGTCCGTGAAATCTGTGAAGCAGTAAACCTGAAATCCACATCTTCCGTTCACTCCCATCTGGAAGCTCTGGAAAAAAACGGATATATCCGCAGAGATGCCACCAAGCCCCGTGCGATCGAGATCATTGATGATAATTTCAATCTGGTCCGCCGCGAGGTTGTCAATGTTCCTCTTGTAGGCACTGTTGCTGCCGGACAGCCGATCCTGGCAGTGGAAAATATCGATGCTTACTTTCCGATCCCAGCTGAATATATGCCCAATGAACAAAGTTTCATGCTGACTGTCAAAGGCGACAGTATGATTAATGCAGGTATTTTTGATGGAGATCAGGTTCTTGTAAAGCAGCAGGCAACAGCAGAAAACGGCGACATGGTAGTTGCTCTGATCGATGATTCTGCAACAGTTAAGACTTTCTACAAAGAAAATGGTTATTATCGACTTCAGCCGGAGAACGACAATATGGAACCGATCATCATCACCGGTAATCTGCAGATCCTCGGCAAAGTATTTGGTGTATTTCGTTTCTTTTCATGAAAATACAAACAACAGACCCCAATATAATGTGATCTAAAAAGAGAGATATCTTTAAGGTAGCTGTACAGCCCCACAAAGATATCTCTCTTTTCTTTTTCAGCAGAAAACTTCTGCTTTTTGATTTCTTCTTATTTAGTTCACATAATATTTTTACAGTAAACCAATATAACAAATTTTACTCATTCTCACCAAGAAATTCTTCCGCATCAAGAATCTTGCCGTCTCTCCAGATTCTCTCAAGATCGTAGAAAAGTCTGTTTTCCTCATCAAAGATATGGATGATCATATCACCGTAATCCATGAGGACCCAGCTGGAGTTTCTGGTTCCCTCGATCTGTTTTGCTTCATATCCGGCACGGCCAAGCATTTCATCTGCATTGTCAACCATTGCCTGTACCTGATTCTGGTTGGAAGCACTTGCAATTACAAAATAATCGGCAATTACAGATACTTCATGGATATCTATTACCTTAATATCTTTTCCTTTTTTCTCATCAAGTGCGCGGCAGGCAAGTTTTGCCATTTCAAGTTCTCTGTTCATGGAAACAACCTCTCTTTCTATCTGCTTTTGTAACTGTTCAATATCTTCATGATTAACAGACTATTGAATAGCTACATATATCTTCTCTAAATAAATATTTATATCCGTAATCTGTTCTCCCTGTTGTGCTGTCCCCTATATGTAAAACTCTGCCAGTCGAGACAATTTATACTCAGGACTGTCTTTTCATGTGTAAATCCCTGTAATACAAGAAAGCATCTTTCGTAGCATTATCAATATCTTTCGGATTTTCCTCCAGATAAGCCAGTGTATCACCCAAAATCTTATACATACATTCGTCAAGATCCTGAAAAGCCAGTTTACGTACAATTGCAAGATTAGGAGCTTTATCACGTTTTGGTTCAATATAATCGGCAATATAGACGATTTTTTCCAACAGTGTCATCTCCGGCTTTCCGGTAGTATGCCAGGTGATGGCAGAAAGAATATTTTCATCTGTAACATCATACTTAGCCTTAGCTACGTAAGCTCCAAGCTTGGCATGAAGTAAAAAAGGATGCTCCTGTTCGAATTCAGATACCGAAATATGATGCTGGCTGCACATTTTCAGCTTCTTTTTGTTCGGAATACATTTTGCACAGTCATGGAGCAGTCCGGCAGTCTGGGCTGTGATCAGATCACAGTCATGAACCATGGCAAGTGCTGCACATGTAAACATAACTCCCAACGTATGTTCATAACGATCCTCATCCAGATATTTTGCTAATTTTTTCTGCATTTTTATAAAATCATACTCTGCCATCGGAAGATCATCCTTTCTTTTCGGCCAGACTGTAAATCTGGTTTTCTCTGATATACTCAATCACCGGATCAGGAATATAGTAACGCACACTTTTATCTTCTCTGATCCAGTTTCTGAGCATTTCGCTGGATACATCAAGGTTTGTGGTATTCAGTGTCAGAAATGTGCCATTATATTTAAGCGAAAGACGGTTCATTTCTGCTTCGAGCTCTGCGATTGTGGAATGATTTCTTACAGCAGTTACCAGAATGCAGTTTCTGCAGATTCTTTCCGGTTCACGCCATGTATCAAAGTCATACAGGGAGTCTGCGCCGATTATAAAATAATAATCAGTATCCGGATTCTTCTCTTTTAGCATTTCCAGTGTATGATAAGTGTAAGTATAACCATTTTCATGCATTTCAGTCAGCGACAGTTCAAAGTGAGGATTTCCGGTAATCGCCCTGCGGACCATTTCAACTCTTTCTTCATCTGTGGCACGTCCCTGACGGTTTCTTTTGTGAGGCGGATTTCCAGAAGGCATGAACAGTACCTTTTCCAGTCGGAACTGTTCGTATGCTTTCTCTCCCAGAATCAGATGCCCCACTGTGGATGGGATCAAAAGTACCGCCCATAATACCAATTCTGTTGTTTGATGTCAGCCATAAAAAACTCCGTATTATTTTCTGGGTAATTCAATTTTTTTCTTTTCGTTTTTGCCTTCACGGTATAAAACAATTTTCTTGCCGATAACCTGTACGATCTGGGAACGTGTACGTTCTGCCAGAACCTCAGCCATCTGGCGCGGATCCTCCAGGCAGTTCTGAAGAACACTGATCTTGATCAGTTCTCTGGCTGCAAGCGCCTCATCTACTGCGGCTGTGTTCTCAGGAGTAAGACCACCCTTTCCAAGCTGAAGGATTGGATCCATGGTCATTGCAAGACCTTTTAAATAAGCTCTCTGTTTACTTGTCATTTTTATTTTCCTCTGTTATTCTCTGCAAACGGACAAAATCATCCGTCTTACCACATCTGTTTCATTATTGAATCTATTTATAGTAATCAAAATCAAATCCGTACATACGCACAGTATCACCTTCCTGAATGCCTGCCTTCTCAAGTTCTTCCAGGATGCCTCCCTCTTTCAGGAATTTCTGGAAGAATGCGAAACCTTTTTCGGAATCAAGATTTGTGTAGCCAAGCATCTTTTCAATCTTCGGTCCCTCGACAACAAAAATTGTCGGATTTTCAGGACTCTGCTCTACTGTATATGGAAGGTTTTCTCCGATCAACATATCTTCAGGGAAGAATTCCTGTTCAAATACTACAGGTTCCTGTGGGCAGCTGTCAAGAAGTTCTTTCACATGGAATAAAAGTTCTCTGACACCCTGACCGCTGACAGCGGAAATCGGATATACCTGGATTCCTTTTGGCTCAAATTCTGCCTTAAGTTTGTCAATCGGACTCTCTTCGCCGTCTTCTGTATAGATACAGTCGATTTTATTTGCTGCGATTACCTGTGGTCTTGCAGCAATTTCCGGATTATAAGCTTCCAGTTCTTTATTAATCTTGTAAATATCATCGATTGGGTCACGTCCCTCTGTAGATGCTGCATCTACAATGTGGATAATGACTCTGGTACGTTCAATGTGGCGGAGGAACTCATGTCCAAGTCCCACACCTTCGGAAGCACCTTCGATCAGACCGGGAATATCAGCGATCACAAAACCACCGTTTTCAGTATCTACAACGCCAAGATTTGGGCTCAGGGTTGTAAAGTGATAGTTGGCAATTTTCGGCTGTGCGTTGGTAACACGGGAAAGGAATGTGGACTTTCCGACATTCGGGAATCCAACCAGACCTACGTCTGCGATTACTTTCAGCTCCAGAAGAACTTCCAGTTCCTGCGCAGGCTGTCCTGGCTGTGCATATTTCGGAACCTGCATGGTTGCAGTCGCATAATGCTGGTTTCCTTTGCCACCTCTTCCGCCTCTTAATACGATCTGGCGTTTATTTTCACCGGACATATCAGCAATTACTTTACCGGATTCTGCATCCATGATAACAGTTCCTTCCGGAACTTTTAATACAACATCTTTTCCATCGGCACCATGGCAGCGTTTTTTGCCGCCTTCCTGTCCGTCTTCTGCTTTATATTTTCTTCTGTGTCGGTAGTCGCCAAGGGTGTTCTGGCCTTCATCTACCTCAAATATCACGTCTCCTCCACGACCGCCGTCGCCGCCGTCAGGACCGCCATTCGGAACATATAATTCTCTGCGGAAACTTACATGGCCGTCGCCGCCTTTACCGGAGCGGATATAGATTTTCGCTCTGTCTGCAAACATATGACACACCTCTGTCCTTTACTAATAATTTCGTAATAGTAATCTTCTTAAATTAATGCATTTGAGACCGTTCAGCAGGATTTCGCACTCTGATGAGTCGGATCAATATGCATTATTTACAAGGATTGCTATGGTTTCTTTTATATCATATAACTCTTTTAATCTATAGCAATTCTACTATAAAAGAAAGGCTCCAAACCCATATTAGATTTGAAGCCTTCGCTTAACCAGATTATTCTGCTTCTACTGGAACGATAGAAACCTGTTTCTTATCGCGTCCTTTTCTGGTAAATCTTACGACACCATCTTTAAGTGCGAATAAAGTATAATCTTTACCGCAACCTACGTTCTCACCAGCATGGATCTTAGTTCCGCGCTGTCTGTAAAGAATATTTCCAGCTTTAACAAACTGTCCGTCTGCTCTCTTCGCACCTAATCTCTTGGATTCGGAATCACGACCGTTCTTTGTAGAACCAACTCCTTTTTTATGTGCGAATAACTGAGGTTCATTTTCATCATGTTGTTACACCTCCTTGACTTTTTACTGTCAAATATCGATTGTTATAACTATGTTCAATTTCT
>ENA-OQDM01000198-OQDM01000198.1-human-gut-metagenome-genome-assembly--contig:-NODE-198-length-40592-cov-1.784901_pt1 | contig 40592 bp, 40 predicted proteins | sample MGYA00242772_ERZ504605 | MGnify/ENA primary metagenome ERZ504605 (study PRJEB26092, sample SAMD00036348) | human gut metagenome | host: Homo sapiens | study: EMG produced TPA metagenomics assembly of... | reverse complement strand
CTGTGTCGTTGCCAACTGTTCCGTCCGGCAATAATCTTTCTATATACATTTATATAGTTTTTTCGAAAAGGTGTCAATATGTAAGTGCATTATACAAGGCAACCAACCCGATCTTATCCCCGCACAGCCATATGATATACTTCTTTATAAGAAATCCCTGTTTTTTCACAAAGTTTTTTTACGCTTTCGTATTCCGGATAATAATATTCCTGTCCGTCAAAAGTGCAGACCTTCACTTCTACATTTCCCAGCGGGGTTGTAACCGTTCTTTTCTCTCTTTTCAAAATGGTTCTCCCCATCTCCTGGCGACGAATCCCAATGGTTGTCGTTTCTCTGAAAATAATCTGCTCCATCGCTGAAACCTGTTCTTTTTTACATAGAACGGTAAGCAGCCATGCCGGACGGTTTTTCTTCATAAATACAGGCATGTAATTGGCCTCTCTGGCTCCTGCCTCATACAGAAGCTCCATAGCATAGCCAAGCGTTTCTCCTGTACAGTCATCAATGTTGGATTCCAGCTTTATAATGGTGTCTATTTCCGTACAAGCATCATTGCCTGAAGCCTCCTCCCCGGATTCCCGGATCAGCATGGCACGGAGAATTCCCGGGCACTCATACTGGCGCTTGCCTGCTCCGATACCGATCTTCTCCACCGTAAAATCTTCAGGCAGTTTTTCTGATGTAAGGAATGCCGCCACAATGGCTGCTCCTGTAGGCGTTATCAGTTCACCCTGCACCGATGTGATATGCAGCTTCAGCTGATAAGCACTTACAATATTACTTACCGCCGGTACCGGCACCGGAAGGATCCCGTGCTGACAGCGAATCGTTCCGCTACCCTCACAAAGTCTTGGAACGATCACTTCCTCCACATCCAGATCATCCATACAGATTGCAACAGAAAGAATATCCACAATGGAATCCACTGCACCCACTTCATGGAAATGGACCTGATCCACCGGTACATTATGGGCTTTTGCTTCTGCCTCGGCAAGAATCTTAAAAATCCTTTTTCCATAGGATTTTGCACGATCTGTCATATCTGCATGGTCGATAATCTCCATGATCTCGTTAAGGCCACGGTGTTCATGGTGATGGTGTCCGTGGTGGGAATGCATCGTTTCTGTATATGTATGACTGTTTCCATGGGTTTCCTGTACATGATGTTCATGAGAATGGGGATGCCCATGGGCTTCCAGGGCTTCATGACTATGTTGATAATGATGTTCCTCATGATCCTGGCTGTGAGAATCTCCATCATGCCCATACAAATATTTCATATCATGATCATGATTCTCATGATCATGATCCAGTAGTACATCAAAATCACAGGCATCGATCCCTGATTTCATCACACGGCTGATCTTTATGTCGAAACCTTTTACCGGCAGACTTTTAAGAGTTCTCACCAGTTTTTTCTGATCTGCACCCAGATCCAGAAGAGCCGCAACTGTCATATCCCCGCTGATCCCGGAGGTACACTCCAGATATAATTTGTTTCTCATTTATTTTCCCTCCGCAAGCCGATTGATCTGGGTTGCCAGATATCCTGCCCCAAATCCGTTGTCAATATTTACTACTGCAATTCCGTTGGCACAGGAATTGATCATTGTCAGAAGCGCTGACAATCCATGAAAGCTGGCGCCATATCCCACAGAAGTAGGTACCGCGATCACCGGACGTTTCACAAGGCCACCCATAACACTTGCCAGCGCACCCTCCATTCCTGCTACCGCAACCACACAGTTAGCCTCCTGGATGGTATCCAGCCTGGAAAAGAGTCTGTGCATACCACTGACTCCCACATCATAGATCCTCTCCACATGTGTGCCGAAATACTCTGCTGTCTGGGCAGCTTCCTCCGCAACAGAAATATCTGCTGTTCCGGCTGTACACACTGCCACCTTTCCGATATGCTCCTTCTCTTTTTCAATCTTCAAAATTCCGGAAACAGGATCATAAACCACATCAGGAAGAACCTTTTTTACCAGTTCATACTGATGTTCTGACGCCCTTGTTCCAAAGACTTCTCCATCTTCCTCATAAAGCTTCTGATAGATATTCAAAAGATGTTCGTCTGCTTTTCTCGCACAGTAAACTACCTCCGCAAAACCGGTCCTCGCTTTTCGGGTAGTATCCAGCTTCGCATAATCCATTTCTTCATATCCCTCTTTTTTCAGAAGGTCCTCTGCATGCTCCACAGAGAGCTGGCCTTTTTTTACCTTTTCAAGGATCTGCTGTAAAGTCATCTTTTTTCCTCCCTGTTTTCTTCGTAATATAATAACACAATAGCCAGACATTTGCATCATTTCCGCAAATCGTCTGCTATCTGCTATTCAAACCGTTCACTGTCCGGTTCTTTTTATTTATGCGACTGCCTGGGCCGCCTTCTGTTCTTTATCTGATCATCTCCGCATATTTGGCCGAGATCTCATCAATATCTCCATATGCGATCAGTTTTCCTTTTTCAAGTATCATTGCTTTATTGCACAGGCGCTGTACCTGTTCCAGAGAATGGGATACAAACAGTACCGTAACTCCCTTATCAAACATACTTAAGACTTTCTTTTCACTCTTTTTCCGGAATTTGGCATCTCCTACAGAAAGGACTTCATCAAGGATCAGGATATCCGGTGATACCAGTGTGGCAATGGAGAATCCAAGTCTTGCCTTCATACCTGAAGAATAATTCTTAATAGGGACATCGATAAATTCCTTCAGTTCAGAAAACTCAACGATCTCATCAAATTTCGATTCCAGAAACTTCTTGGAATATCCGAGCATCGCACCATACAGAAAAATATTCTCACGTCCTGTATACTGCGAATCAAAACCGGCTCCCAGTTCCAGAAGAGGGACCAGACGTCCGTTTCGGACCACCTTGCCTTCGGTAGGCTTGAATACACCGGCAATTACTTTGAGCAGAGTACTTTTTCCTGCTCCGTTAAGTCCCAGGATTCCTACACGGTCACCTTTTTTCACCTCAAAATCAACATTCTGAAGAGCCCAGAATTCATTATATTTAATTTCTTTTTTTAAAAATTTAATCACGTAATCCTTCAGGCTGTCTACCTTTTCTTTACTGAGATTAAACTTCATACTTACGTTATCTACAACTACTGCAGGTTTTTCCATATTTTTCTCCTGTTAAATATAAAGGATAAATTCATCCTGTTTCTTCTTGAAACAGAACATTCCGATGGCAATCGTCACAAGGCTGAATACCAGTGCGTATGCCGCATAATGAAGATTCATCGGCTCTCCGAACATTCCCGAACGAAAAACATCGATGGTACAGTACAGCGGATTATATTTCAGGATCCATGAAAAACCACTTTTCAGCAGTCTGGACGGATAATAAAAGATCGCACAGGTATACATGATCAGCATCAGTGCTACTGACCACAGATATTCCATATCTCTGAAAAAAACGCCAATCGTAGCAAGGATCATTCCACAACCATAAGACAACAGAAATACCAGGATCAGCGCGATCGGGATCTGGAGCATATAAAGTGTCGGCTCCACACCAAGTACTGCTCCTACCGGAACCAGCACGATCAGTGAGATCAGGAAGATCACATAGTTAAAAAGTACACTTGACAGCGGATAGAGATATTTTGGCACATAAACTTTCTTGATCATTGCCGAATTCGCTCTTACTGATTTCAATGCCGCTTTTGTGGCACTGGAATAGAATGTGTACAAAAGACGTCCTGTCAGGATATATACAGGAAATGTCCGATCCTTGTTTCCAAACAGGGTACCGAATACGATCGTCAGTACGATCATGGTAAGCAACGGCTCAAGAAGAGACCAGATGATACCAAGATAGGAACGTCTGTACTTCAGTTTGATTCCTTTTTTTACAAGCTCTCCCAGAAGAAACCTGTAACGCATAAAAGTATTTACGTATTCTTTCATAGCATCTCCAATATTCAATTTTATTTTTTCACACGGCTGTAAATCATAATATACTATTTTGAGAAATCTGGCAACCTTATTTTCGCCAAAAAAAGGCACGCCAAAGCGTACCTTTTTGAGAAATGTGTTAGTTATGATCTTATCTCTTGATATTGAATGCCCGGAATCCCGGATATACTGCTGCATCACCAAGCTCTTCCTCAATACGGAGAAGCTGATTATATTTTGCCACACGTTCGCTTCTGGAAGGAGCTCCTGTCTTGATCTGACAGGTATTCAGTGCCACTGCAAGATCTGCAATGGTTGTATCCTCTGTCTCTCCGGAACGATGGGAAGAAATCGCTGTATAGCCAGCTTTATGTGCCATTTTGATGGCTTCCAGAGTCTCAGATACAGAACCGATCTGATTCAGTTTGATCAGAATAGAATTTCCGCAGCCAAGGCTGATACCTTTCTCAAGACGCTCTGTATTTGTAACAAACAGGTCATCACCTACAAGCTGTACTTTTCCTCCAAGTTCTTTTGTCATGATCTGCCAGCCTTCCCAGTCTTCCTCATCAAGGCCATCCTCAATAGAGTAGATCGGATATTTTTCGATCAGATTTTTCCAGTGATCAACAAGCTCCGCAGATGTAAATTTCTTTCCGCATTTCGGAAGAACATACTCCCCCTTTTTGTTTCCTTTCCACTCACTGGATGCAGCATCCATGGCAAGTACAAAATCCTTTCCAGGCTCATATCCTGCTTTTTTCACTGCTTCAAGGATGTACTCAATGGCTTCCTCATCGCTTCCAAGGTCTGGTGCAAAACCACCTTCATCTCCAACGCTTGTTGCAAGGCCTTTTTCTTTCAGAAGTGCAGCAAGAGCGTGGAATACCTCCGTACACCAGCGAAGTCCCTCTTTAAAGCTTGGTGCTCCTGCCGGCATGATCATGAATTCCTGAACATCAACGGTATTCGCAGCATGTGCACCACCGTTTAGGATATTCATCATCGGAACCGGAAGTCTGTTTCCGTTCACCCCACCAAGAAATCTGTAAAGGGGGATGTCAAGAGAAATCGCAGCCGCACGTGCGCACGCAATAGAAACCGCAAGAATGGCATTTGCGCCCAGTTTTGATTTGTCCTTTGTTCCATCTGCTTTGAGCATGGCAGCATCCACTGCATAAATATCAGATGCATCCATTCCTGCCAGCGCATCATTAATTACTGTATTGATATTTTCAATGGCCTTCGAAACACCTTTTCCTCCAAAACGGCTTTTATCCTGATCTCTCAGCTCAAGTGCTTCGAATTCTCCTGTGGACGCTCCGCTTGGTGCTGCTCCTCTTCCGACCGTTCCATCTGCCAGATAAACCTCTGCCTCTACGGTCGGATTTCCTCTTGAATCAATAATCTCTCTTCCAATGACCTTCTCAATCTCTAAATAATCCATTTGATATTTATCCTCCTGTCTGGTCTTTTCGCCCTGTCCGTAACTCCTGTTCAGGCCGCATTTTGTCAGGGGATACGGCCCGCCACAAATTTTACGCATTAGTTAGAATCCGCTAACCGTTTACAAGTTTACTATATCTAACTTTAACGGTCAAGAGGAGTTATTGCCATTTTTTTCTCAATTACTCTTCTGATATTTCTATGTTTTTTCAGAACATTCCGCAGGATGTTGCGAATTTTACTTATTGACAAGGCTTTGCTGCTTATGATATCATAATCGCCGGTATCAAGCGGATATTCGTAAACCGCTCTGCTGCCTGTTTACAGCCAAATAACTGCTTCGCAGTTTGATCTGGTCAAAAAACCGAATATGGTTTATGACAAAATCCTGTCATATATTGGAAACGCACATTCTCCTGAATGATTAACGAACAACACATGCTCTGAGGTTTTTACATTATCACTTAATCATTTTAAAGGAGGATTTTTTATGCCAAAAAACAAATTTCAGGAAGTTATCTTTACCCTTATCATGGTATTTTTCATGGTTTACGCCATGATTTGCTACAACATTTCCCTGAACACAGGGAGTATGACAAACCGTGTGTTCCTTGACGCTTTTCATGAACTGGTGATCATGGGACCGATCGCATTTATCCTTGACTTCTTCCTTGTATCCAAGCTTGCTTTTGGTTGTGCAATGCGCATGGTAGATTTCAAAAGCTGCCATCCGTTCAGCAGGATCCTTGCGATCTCCGTTCCTTCCGTTGCTTTCATGTGCCCGTTAATGAGCCTCGCGGCAACCATTCTCTTTAAGGATGCAGGAAATCAGTTTGTAGCTGTATGGCTTCAGACAACCGCATTCAACTTCCCGATGGCATTCTTCTGGCAGCTAATCTATGCAGGTCCGATCGTACGTTTTATTTTCAGACATATCTTTCCTGAAAAGGAAAACGTAAAAGAAGCGACAGAAACTATGTAAAATTAAAGAAAGCACATTGCTATGGTTGAACCACCCCAAAAGTCATACTTTCCGGTGGCGGCTCATTCCATACAATGTGCTTTTTATTTTTCACGCGAATCTTTCTCATCGGATCTTCGAATCTCTCAGACTGTTTTCTTTAATTCCGGCATCTTAAGTATCTTCACGATCAGCGGGATCACCATAATGACCCAGACTATCGGTTCTGCTACGATCACGCCGGTATATCCGAGAAGTGGCACCAGAGTCACCGCGATCACTACTTTTCCGATCATCTCCAGCGCACTGGAAACCAGAGGGATCACCGTTTCTCCAAGGCCCTGCATAGCATTTCTGAGGACACTGATCACAGCCGTTACGAAATAAAAGATCGTATCAAATTTAAGATAATTGGCGGCATTGCGGATCACCGTTTCATTATGGCTTCCTGTGACCAGATAGATCAGCTGTTTTCCAATGGTAAAACTGAAGATCACAGTCATCACGGACCAGATACAGGTATACAGAACTGCAAGACCAATTCCATAGCGTACCCGGTCCATTCTCCCTGCACCTGCGTTCTGGCCACAGAAGATCGCCATGGTCTGGCCGAACACGCCAAACATGATCATAAACATCTCTGTGATCTTACGAGCTGCTGTATGTGCCACAATGATATCTCTTCCCAGCCGATTGATGGAGGTCTGAAGTGCCAGTGTACCAAGATTTACAAGAGAGCTTACAAGTCCCATAGAAAGTCCGGCACTCAGCATATTTTTCATCATATTTCTTTCGAGACCGAAAAAATCCTCTTTTTTCAGCCGTAGGATCTCATACCTGCGGATCATGTAAAACCAGCATATAAGAAATGCCAGCGTCTGTGAAAGTACCGTGGCAACGGCAGCTCCCTGAACTCCTGCTTTTACTACCAGAATAAAAAACAGATCTCCTGCGATATTTAAAGTTACAGACACTGCCAGGATCACAAGAGGCGTCACCGTATCCCCAAGTGCGCGCAGAGATGCCGCGCAGGTATCATAAAGAAACGTTGCCAGCATACCTGCGATAATAATAAAGATATACTGCCTGGCAGTTCCCGTCAAATGATCCGGAACATTCAGGAACCTCAGGATCGGATGCAGAAACAAAAGTCCCAAAACAGTCAGGATCAGAGAAATCACGCTGCCCATTACAAGAGACAGCGCAAAAGATTTTCGTACTTCTTCCCGGTTTCCGGCACCGAATTTCTGTGCGGTAACAATGGCAAATCCATTTGCAAGGCCCATCAGAAAACCGATGATCAGACCGCTTAAAAGGACTGGTGGCCCCTACTGCCGCCAGCGCATCTTCTTTAAGAAAGCTTCCCACGATCCGGGTATCTGCCAGGCTGTACGTCAGCTGCAAGAGATTTCCCAGAAATACAGGAAGCGCAAAGGACAGGATCAATGTGGAAGGCTTCCCTTTTGTCAAGTCTTTCATGTCATCCTCCCTCAGTCAACGATATCATTCTGAAAACGGGAAAGATGCTCATAAGGAAGGATCATCCTTCCGCGGAACAGTCCGCAGCCATCATTGATCAGGCTGTTGTTTACCGCACCAAACATATTAACGTCCAGCGCAGCAAGATCCAGTCCAAGAAGCCGCATACCCCGCTCATAGGCCTCGTCAAAATAGATACATTCCCCCTGGGGAACCGCGTCCCTTCTCCTGCGTTCACTTTCCTGTTTTTTCTCATAGCTTAAATGGTTGGCGGAACCAATCTCCGCAACATCATCCATTTCTTTGGTCCGCAGCTGTACTTCCATATAGCTTCGGGAACTGTTATCATAAAACGTGATATGCAGAGACTGATAATCATCCTCACTGTTATTACAGATGTAATCCCTATAGTAAGGCTTTGCTTCTCTGCTGAGCAGTGGCGATGTACTTTCCTGCACTCCTCTGGCCGGCTCTGCGGTAAATCCTCTTTCTTCCAGAAATCCCGGAAGTATATTGGCGATCTCATAAAGATAACGAAGCTCTTCTTCTCTGACATTCTCACCATTTTTCAGATGACATCTGGGCATGGCGATAACGATCCTGTAGGCAATAAAATCGCGGAAACAGCTTAACCGTTCCTTGATCTGGGATACAGAAGGATATTCCCCATATTCTTTATAGTAGTCATAAATAAATTCTACTACATATCCGTTAAATTTTTCCTCCGCACGGATCAGGGATTTGATTCTTCCCTTGAAGGTAAACGCCAGAAACGGATATTCCCCTGCCATATATTTATAAAATTCCCGAATCTTCTGAGACTGGGCAGTGAGGAAATCATTATGCTCCAGAAGCTCCTGGATCTGGATCAAAAAATTACAGTGTACCAGATCGATCTCATTGTGTTTTTCCTTCGCCTCTATCCTAAGATCCCGAATGTATTTCTTCAGTATCCGGAGAAGAGTATCTCCGGAATACAGATAATCGTTTAATGTTATCATTTGTGTTTCTCTTTTCTATTTTAGTCTTTTCAAGATCACATATTTACAACAACTGCTGGATGATCTGTGCTCCTGTCTTTTATTTATTTCAGTTTTTCATGGAAAAAATCTGCGATCCGGTTCCATACCTCATCCTGGAAAAACTGGATATCTGCATGGTCTGCACCATCCAGTGTCAGCAAAGTAACATCACAGTCTTTTTTCTCCAGAAGTCCGTATAAAGTTTCCGACTGAACATAAGGAACGACCTGATCGCAGTTGCCATGGATGATCAGAAATGGCGGTGCATCCTTCGTAACCTTGGAAACCGGACTGCTCTGGTATGCCTTTTCTTTATTTAACATGGAATTAAATCCAAGCAGAAGGGATTCTGCGGAAGAAGCACATTTTTCTGCAGATTCACACGGAAATGCGGAAAGATCCGTAGGCGGATACCATGGGCAGGCAGCCTGTACCTTACTGGATTCTTCCAGATACTCTCCCACATCCAGAGCCGGATCATTGTCCAGCGCAGCCATACAGGTAAGATATCCTCCGGCAGACTCTCCCATAACTCCTATCTGCTCTTTGTTGATGCGGAACCGGTCTGCATGGGCTTTCAGATAACGGATAGCTGCCTTTACATCCTGCAGCGGCATGGGATACGGGCCCTGATTGGAAGTACGATACTCCACACTTGCCACTACAAAACCACTGGATGCCAGTCTGCTCAGATAAAGATTATGTGCGGATTTATCCATCATCAGCATGCGCCTCCGCAGATCCAGAGGATGCAGGGATAGATTTTTCCATCTTTTGTTTCTGGATAGATTATATCCAGTTTCAGATCCCGCCTGCAATGTCCGAACCAGGAGTCCACCTGTGCGTAAGTAATATCATTTACTGTAATATACTGAGGCTTCTCTGCTGGAAGCTTCAGTGTCTTTTTTTCTGCTTTTGTCATAATCTATCTGCCTCTTTTCTTCTGATCATTTTATCTTTGAAATATTTTTCTTTTATTTTATCACAATACTGCTTTTTCTGCTTTTATTTTCCGGAGAAAAAGCACTCTTTTTCTGCAAAACAGGGTTTTGATCTTTTTGTTCATAAATCCCTCCTCTTTGTAAGTAAAATTGTTTGTCAGCAATAACAAAAAGCTGTTATAATAGATTTTCTCTATTACAACAGCTTTGTTTTCCTACTTTTGGAATGGATTTATTATATTATAAGTTTTTTTCTCTGTCAACGCCCTCAGACAATTTCACAGCTTTTCTTTATCAGTAAACCTGTATCCTGCTTTCTCAGATCTGATACCAGCGGATCTCATTAGCTTCCAGATGAAGGTCAAAGCTCTTTCCATCCCCTGTGTAAACCGTAGTGTCCTGTGGCTCATAGGTGTTGTTTACCACACAATACTTTTTATTTTTCACATAAGCATGTACTTCCACATTATAATTGGAAGAAAACCAACGGTGAAGCTCACCTTCCGCTGCCGCTGACCAGAGTACGGCTCTGTAAAGAATACGGCTGTTGCAAAAGCTGTACGGAAGTCCGCTGATATAAACGCCCCGGCCTTTTCCGAAAGTTTTTACTGCCATCTGGACTTCCTGATCTTTCTGGATAAGGATCTTCGTATCCGGAAGTGCAAAGATATTCTTTTTCCCCTCACCGAAATCTACGGTTCCATCTGTATCCTTCAGGATAAAATGATCTTTATGCTCTTCCCAGTTGTATTTATCGGTATTAAGATTAAATCCTCTTTCTTCCTCTACACCAAGGATGTCATCCAGCTGGAAGAATTTTCCCTGCCACTGATGAGCTGCCGGTTCACCGACGCCAATAAATCCGCCGCCATTATAGACAAATTTCCGCACTGCTGTAAGGATTTCCGGATCTGCCCAGTTCTCACCACCGGACTGTGCAGTATCCGCATCACCTACATTGATGATCACATCAAAATCATTCAGCAGATCTTTATCCTGACGGATATCATCAAAGCTGATAAAGGACACATCAAAAGGCGCACCGCTTAATGCCTCGATAATTCCGAAATAGGAATAATTCTGCTTGTAATAGATGGCATGATGTACCATATGGTTGCCCCAGGAGCGCATTTTTCCCCAGCAATTTAAAACAGCCACACGTTTTACACAGTATGGTGTGGTTCCCTGGATATTGTCGTAGAGCACACGGAATTCCTGGCAGACTTCCTTGATATACTGTACAAAATCCGGAAATTCCAGAGCCAGTTTCAAATAACCGCCGTATCCAATTCTCTGGATCGGACTTCGAAGGATAGCTCTTCTTGCAGTCACCCAGTTTACTTTTGCCTCTTTTACAGGATCCCCGCCCTCATGGAAGGTGTCCGGGAAAAAGTACGGCAGAAATCTTCCCTCTGTATATTTTACATGTTTAATATCACTGAACAAACGTAGGGTCGCTCCGTTTCCGACGCTTCCCACTACCGCATCCAGCCCGATGGAAGCAAACTCATCCATAAAGGGCTCCATACCGATCCAGTGATCGCCCATGAACATCATGGCCTCTTTTCCGTATTCATGGACAATGTCTACCATTTCCTTTGCAAGCTTCGCCACTTCCCGTCTCTGGAAAGCCTGGAAATCTTTAAATTCTTTTGATGGGATACGGTAGGTGTTGTTCATATATCCCTGATCAATGATAAACTCCGGACGGAACTTATATCCCACTTCCTGCTCAAACTGTTCCAGGATATAGGGGCTCACCGAAGCGGAATATCCAAACCAGTCTACATATTTTTCCCGTGCCATCTCATCAAAGATCAGTGTGAACTGGTGAAAAAATGTAGTAAATCGTACTACATTCACATAATCATGGGAATCCAGAAATCTGCGGAGGCGATCCATGGAATGTGCACGTGTTGCGGGCTGACGCACATCAAAAGTGATCTGAGGCTCTACATCCTTCCAGTCATTGACAACTGCATTGTACATATGTACCGGATCCCACATGATATATGCAAGAAAACTTACCGTATACTCATGAAACTCTTTCGCCGGCCTGATCACAACATTTCCGTTTTTTTCATCGTATGACCATTCCTCTGTACTGACAGCTTCCCCTGTAGTCCGGTCAATGACTTCCCACCATCTTCTGATATCATCTCTTGTATTCACAGCCAGCATATCCGGATACAGATGATCCATCAGATGGATTTCCAGAGTATCCGACACTGCCGTGTGAAAGGATGTCATGATATACATCTGCTGGATTTCTTCCGGATGGGCCTTTGCCCAGGCATTGTCCTTTCTGGTGGTATAATAAGTTGCATAAATCTTTGCGCCGGTTTTCTTCAGCTCTGCTGGAAATTCCGTTCCGTCACAGTCACGGATGGCATCTGCACCCCACTCATCCAGCATTTTCAGTGTCTCCGGGATCACATCCAGATCTGTCGGAATGGTCACTCTTCCTTTTGTTTCGCTCATCACTTTACCTCCATTGTAAAAATCCCTGTTTTTTTATTTCTGATATTTTTTCACGATCGTCTGCATAGTATCCCATTTCTGTTCCATATCAGCCACCAGCTTAAACTGTGTGCGGCAGCGGTCCAGATTGTGTTCTTCCCGGTCGATCTTAAAATAATGATCTCCTTCCAGATAATCGGTAAGAAAGCGAATGCCACATTCATAAGTCATCACCTTAGCTCCCATGGGAAGCATCTCGATCTCTTTTGCACTAAGCTTATCTCCACAGCTTTCCAGAAAGCCTTTTACATAGATTTCATAGAGCTCCATATCACAGGAAACTTTGCTTAAATCTTTCTCATCCTCCAATGCAGTGCTGGCCCCGAAACGAATGGAATCTCCAAAATCATTCATGGCAAGTCCCGGCATAACCGTGTCCAGGTCCACTACACAGATTCCCCTTCCTGTTTCCAAGTCGATCATAACGTTATTCAGCTTCGTATCGTTGTGCGTTACCCGAAGGGGCACCTCACCTTTTGCCAGAAGCTCACCGAATACATTTGCCAGATACTCATGCTGAAACGCAAATGCGATCTCTTCTTTTACGGATGCAGCACGATGGCGGCTGTCCTTCTCTATGGCATTTTTCAAAGTCTGAAAACGTTTCTTTGTATCATGGAAATCCTTTATCGTTTCATGCAGAGTCTCTGCCGGGTAATCTGCTAGCATTTCCTGGAATTTTCCAAATGCAACTGCACTTTCATAAAAATCCTCCGGTTTTTCTGCCAGATCATAGCTTACTGCATCGGTAATAAAAATATAAGCTCTCCAGCATTCTCCGTTTTCATCTGTCAGGAATGCCTTCCCGTCCTTTGTCGGAATCAGGTTCAGAACCTCCCGTTCCGGATCTCCTCCCTTCTGAAGAACTTTCTTTTTCAGATGCCCGGTGACTCCGGCAATGTTCTCCATCAGTTCTTCCGGTTTCTGAAAGATCTCCCGATTGATCTTCTGAAGGATCACCTTAATGGACCCCATCTCTCCGATCCGATATCTAAGCATATAGGTTTCGTTGATATGCCCGCTTCCGCAGGGGCCGCAGGAAACCAGTTCTCCGGTAAATGCAAACTGATCCGCTATTCTTTTTATCTCTTCTTTTGGTGTACCTGCCATTTTACCTTCTCTTTCCCAGACAGCAGTAAAAAGCATACCGTCCGAAAACAAATATGCTTTATACTTTTTGCTGTGTTTTTTACTGTGATTATTTTTTCCGCTTTAAAATCCTGGTGGCAAGCGGAGCAATATTTTCATCTGTTGATCCGTAGAGAACTTCGTAATCCCCCGAGACAGAAACTGTTTCTGTCTTTTCTCCGAGTTCTGGATAAACAGATATTCCGTATCCTCATTTTCTCTGGTTGTCACAGAAATACCTTCCGGTATAAATGTAAGCGGCATCTTCACGCCTGCTTCCTCTGCTGCCCTTCCCAGAAAATCCTCATAAAAGGCTGCTTCCATATCTGCCGCCACATAATAAACATGGCCCTTTCCGTATTTCTTGTGAGTCAGCACCGGATACCCCTGATAGAAATCCCTTCCATAACGCAGCAGCACTTCCGCATCGGAAACCTTTGCAAGCTCGCAGAGATTTTTGCAGGTATAGCTTTCTGTAATTCTGAGATGATTTCCTGTTTCCGGGATACCTACGTTTTCTTCCCAGTCATAAAGTGCATCGATCTCTTCCGTACGGATACCAGCTGCTTCCATCAGTCCGTGAGGGGTTCCCTCCAGATAGCATTTATCTGTTTCATCTACAAGTCCGGACCAGTAGGAAATTACCAAAGTACCACCGTTTTTTGCAAAAGTGCGAAGCTTTTCGGCATATCCATGATAAAACATGTAGCCATCGGTGCCGTTACCAAACGGTACCTGGACAGCTCATGTTCCATATTGATGATGTCTGTATTATAGCCTTTTCTTCGGAGGGCACGATATTGTTTCTGCACATTTTCCTGATAATGCATATCCTCGTTTCGAGGTCCCTGCGCATCCTTCAGCGCCCAGTCATTTTCCCTGTCATAGAGAACAGCCACCGGAGACTTCGTCACGCTTCCAGCAGTTTCCCGGATCTGCTCCAACGCTTCTCCTACCTCTGTCACTTCGCGGAAAATACGGGTATCATCCCCACCGTAGTGATCGATCACCGCACCATGGAATTTCTCAGAGGCTCCCTGACTCTGACGAAGCTGGAAATACAGAACACTGTCTGAACCATGAGCAACTGCCTGCAGAGAGGCAGCCAGATGTATTCCTGGTTTTTTCAGCTTGTTGACAGGCTTCCAGTTGGTCGCAGAGGGACAGGATTCCATCAGAAGAAACGGTGCTTTCTTGATGCTTCGCATAAGATCATGCTGCATGGCTCCGTCCAACGCTGTGGTATAATTGTCTTTTTTATGCCAGCTTGGGTAATTATCCCAGGATGCAATATCCATAACATCCTTAAATTTTTTATAGTCCAGTCCGTTGTAGTCATACATCAGATTGGCGGTTGCCGGAAGCTCGGAACCACCTGCACGGATCGCAGAAATTTCATGCTTCATAAAATCCACAGTCCTGTCTGTAACAAAACGTTTCCAGTCCAGGGTAAGTGCATGAAGAGCATTTTCCCCTTTTGGCGAGGACTTTCGATCTGATCAAAGCTGTTATAGGTATGGCTCCAGAATGTTGTGCACCATCTGGAATTTAAATTTTCGATGGTTCCGTATTTTTCTTTCAGCCATTCCCGGAATTTTTCCTGGCACAGAGGACAGTGGCATTCTCCGCCATATTCATTAGAAATATGCCACAAAAGCACTGCGGGATGTTTTCCGAAACGTTCAGAAAGCTTCTTATTAATATTGTAGACTTTTTCCCTGTATACCGGAGAAGTATAACAGTGATTATGTCTTCCACCGAAAAATCTTCTTGTGCGGTCCGAATCCATGCGAAGAACTTCTTCGTATTTATCTGCCATCCATTTCGGTCTTGCTCCGGATGGTGTGGAAAGTATCGTATAAATTCCTTCTTTATACAGATTATCGATCACCTCTTCCAGCCAGTCAAAATTATATCTTCCCTCTTCCGGCTCCAGCACTGCCCAGGAAAACATTCCCATGGAAACGGTATTGATATGGGCTTTTTTGAAATATTCGATATCTTTTTTCAGAATATCCGGTCTGTCCAGCCACTGCTCAGGGTTGTAATCGCCGCCGTGCAGATAATGGCCGTATCTGATCTGCTCTGCCATTTTTTTATCTCCTTATGATTTATTCGCATCAAGCGGACAAAGTCATCCGCTCCGCTACGAAGCTTTATACCAGGCAACTGATCCACAGTTGATCTGGTATAAAAAGAATGCTGCGTGATCCAGTTAAAGCATATTATACAATATACCTAAAGATTTCAGCAGCATCCTTTTTGTTTTAAAATTATTTTACAGCTCCAGTAATACCCTCTGCGAACTGTTTCTGTAATACGAAGAATACGATCATAGTCGGAATGGAACAGAATAATACGCCGCACATCAGCATGCCGTAATCCGTTACATATCCTGTGATCAGATTGGCGATCAACATCGGCATGGTCATCGCCTTATTATCTGTCATGATTACCTTCGGCCACAGATAGGAATTCCATGCATTCATAAATGTGATAACTGCTGCCGCCGCATAAGTAGATTTCATAGTCGGGATAAACATCTGGAAAAAGATCCTTACCTCACTTAATCCGTCAATACGAGCTGCTTCAATGATATCGATCGGGAATGCTCTTGCATTCTGACGGAACATCATGATCATAAATGGCGTGGAGATGATCGGAAGGATAAAACCTACCGCTGTATTTAAGAGGCCTGCTTTGGAGAACATCTTAAATAACGGAACCATTGTGGCAACCTGAGGAACCATCATTGCAAGAAGCAGGATGGAGAACAGTCTGTCTTTCCATCTGTCATGATATACCTCAAATCCATAACCTGCGATAGAGCAGATCAGAAGACAGATAACAGTAGTCAGAACCGCATAAAACAGAGAGTTTCCAAGTGCTCTCCACAGCGGCTGCTGTGCTGTCAGGTTCTTAAAGTTCTGCATGAAATATGTACCCGGAAGAATCCGGCCTCTGGATACATCTGTGGATGTATTGGTTGCTGCGGAGATCATCCAGTACAACGGAAATACAGAGATAAATGATACGATGATCAGGAAAATATATGTAGGGATCAATCTTCTCTGGATCGCGGATTTGTTCTTTTTCTCAGTCACGTGTATCACCTACTTTCAAGTTGATAAAGGCCAGGATAGCTACCATGATAAATATGATAAATGACATTGCTGCAGCATATCCGAAGTTTGGCACATTAATAAAACATGTATTGTAAACATAGTGAGACATTGTGATGGTTGAGTTAGCCGGGCCACCTTTTGTCAGGTTGACAGACTCATCGAACAACTGCAGTGTACCATTAATAGACATGATGAATGTCATGATGATCGTCGGTTTCAGAAGCGGTACTGTAATCTTCCAGAAAGTCTTCCAGCCATTGGCTCCATCGATCTTTGCTGCCTCATATACGGAATATTCGATATTCTGAAGTCCCGCAAGATAAAATACCATGTTATATCCAGTCCATCTCCAGATCAGCGCGATGATAATAACAATCTTTGCACTTGTGGAGTTTCCAAGGAAGTTATAACCGGTTGTTAAAATTCCAAGTTTGATCAGGATACTGTTGATCAGGCCATCTGTTGCAAACATGGAACGGAAGATCAGGGAATAAGATACAAGAGATGTCGCACATGGAAGGAATACGCATGTACGGAAAAATCCTTTGAATTTCAGATCTTTGTTATTCAGAAGCTGTGCGAGCAGGATCGCAAGGACCAGCATGATCGGCACCTGGATAATAAGATACAGAAATGTATTGACAATGGACTGCTGGAATACCTTATCCACCATAATACGTTTATAGTTACTGAAGATCGGATCCGCAAACCTCATGTTTGCTCCGGCACCTGTCTGTAAAGAAATGATAAATGCGCGGATCATCGGATAAAAACTCATGACAGCGATCATAATGGTTGCCGGTGCCAGAAAGATCCAGCCGGCCGCTCTTTGTTTCGCTACCAGAGACATGCCACTTTTTTGGAATTCACAGGAACTCCTCCTTTCAAACATCTAAACCTTTACATAAGACAAGGGACTGCATGCAGTCCCCTGCTCTGTATTTCATTAATATTTCAGCTTTACTCTGTCATCTTGAATGCCAGTGTATCCTGTGCTTCCTGAAGTGCAGATTCTTTATCTGCGCCGTTTACAATATTAACAACAGCTGTGTTGATGCACTCTCTTGCCTCATAGTGGTACGGAGTTTTTGTAAATTCCGGAATGTGTGAAGAGTACTCTACAATTGTTGAGAAGATCGGCTGGTTATTGAAGAACTCGCTTGGCTCATTGTAAACCTCAGACTCACCAGCCGGCAGGTAGCAGGAAATTGCACCTGTTTCCGGAAGGATTGCATCATAGAAGTCTGTGCTGGAACCAAATGTACTTGCAAGGAAGTCCTCAGCAAGCTCTACATTCTTGCAGTTAGATGTAATGTACCAGGAAGATCCGCCATTGTTTGCATAGTTTGTAGCTGTATCAACGCCGTCAACTTTCGGCATTGTTGTGATCTGCCACAGACCCTTCTGATCCTCTGTTCCCATCAGTGTAGCTGTGATCCAGTTACCGTTAACGATACCGGCAGTCTCTCCGCCTGTGATTGTGGAGATGTACTCATCCCAGTTATTTACTAATTTAACAACATTGTTCTTTACAAGATCCACATAAAGATCTACGCATTTCTCTGCTACATCGTTGCCAACGATATAAGCCTCTCCGTCATCATTTACGAAGTTTGCTCCACAGGACTGGATCATCATCATCAGAGTATCGCCACCTGTTGCTTCACTTGTAAGGAGATATTTACCTGTTTTTTCGTGAACGTCTTTTCCGATCTCCATGAATTTGCTCCATGTGATATCTGTAAGATCATCAATGGTATATCCTGCTTCTTCCAGGATATCTGTACGATAGCAGGCAATTGTTGCACCGTTATCAAACGGAACTCCGTAATGTGTGTCATCTACCATGGAGTAGGACTGTTTCAGTTTTCCGAAATCATCCCAGTTGATATCCATATCCTTCAGATCTGTGAAAGCATCCGGATAACTCTTCAGATACTTCTGATAGCTGTTGTCCTGCATCAGAACGATGTCCGGAAGTGTGCTGTAATCTCCGGCGTTTGCTGCTGTTGTAAGTTTGGTCTGGCAGTCATCAGAAGATGTCTCAACTACATCAACCTTGAATCCTTCGTGATCCTTTGCATACTGCTCACCTGCAATATTCATAGCCTTGATGTTGAAGTTCTGATCCCATGCCCATACAGTCAGGGTGTTATCGTCATCACCTTTTGCATATACTGCTGTAGTAGTTGCAGCAAAAGACATTGCCATGATACCTGTCATTAATACTGCGAGTAATTTTTTCTTCATTTACTTTTCCTCCTTTATTAAGCATTTCCCGTTTGCTTATGAATGGATTATAGCATACGTATTTCCTCTATAGTTTGCAGAATTGTTCATATAATGTGCAATTTCAACCATTTTATTGATTGTGCACTATTGTCACGCTATATTTTTACAAAAAATATGCACTTCGAGGATTTTTTCTTTTTACATTCGTCAGGATGCCCCAAAAAACCTTCTTTTTGACATTGTGCGAACATTTTTTGTCAAAAAAGAAGGTTTTTGTTTCTATTTCATAAAATTTTATGTTGTTTTCATACATATTTCACAAACATTTCTGCATATTATGCAAAATAAACCCTTTCAGGAAACTGCGTTTTCATCGTATGCAGCATTTCCTCTGTCAGATCCAGAAGAAGTTTTATTTTACGTCCATCTTCCTGAATGATCATGGTATAGTAAGGCACATCATCTTCATAAGAGGTATAATCGTATTTTTTCAGTTTCTCCGTTCCGGTATTCTTTTTATATTTTGCCACTTTTTCATGATAGTGAGGTGCTGTCACTTCCATCTCCTCAAGCTTCAGCACGTGAGCTGTTTTACGATATTTTTACCATAGATCACATCTATGGTCAGTTGTCCGTTTTCCATGGTATATTCATAGTCTCTCTGGCTGAATATGTCATAAGCAAAGTAAAGCAGCGCCAGAAGAAATCCCGGAAGCATGAATGCCTGAGAGATCGTGATACCCATCAGTACAAAAATTGCCGCAAAGATCACCATTACTTTTCTGAGAGCTCCTGACATATGTTTCTTTTTTCTGGAGACCTGCTCCACAATCCTGTAATCGTACATTTCTTACCTCTTTCTATCTGCCTGATCCGCATACAGTCTGATATTTCTATTCTGTCGTGACAGATCCACAGATCTGGTTTTGTTGTTTTACCAGCCTTCCTCTGAATGGATGTCAAACTTAAGAAGCTGCTGTTCATAGTTCTCCGGACGTTTTCTCCACTCCAGCGGTGTCATTCCCGTAACCTGACGAAAATTCCGATTAAATGTGGAATTGGTGGTAAAGCCACACTTATGTGCTATATCTGCAATTGGCTGATCTGTTTTTTTCAGATAATCACAGGCCGCCTGGATACGGATCGTATTGATGTATTCCAGCGGGCTCATCTTCATGTAAGTCGTAAATATCCGGCGCAAATGAGTTTCACTGATATGACAGTATTCTGCCAGTTCGTCAATACGAAGATCCTCCATGTAATGATCAGAAATATAATCCTGGAACCTGGATATCATATCCATGACTTTTCCTCTGCCTTCGCTGTAACGTTCTTCGCCTGAATCCCGGTTTATCCTTGCGATTTCCACAAGAAGCGATGCCAAAACTCCCTTAGCTTCTTCCAGATAAAATTCCTCTCCATCCCGCATGATATCCAGGATCTTAAGGATCTTACCTGCCATGGATCGGTTTTCTTTTTCATTCAGAAAAAGTGATCTGGAGTTGATCCGCTGAACGATTTTTTCTTTTTTTACCGAATTATTAATAAATTTATCCAGGAATCCTTCTACATCAATAAAAAGATACTCCCAGCGGCTGATAGTTCCAATATCACTGTTTGTGGTATGTGGATAATTGGATGGGATCACCGTAAAATCCCGGTCATGAAACTGTACCTTATCCTCTCCAAGTATCATAAATCCCTGTCCTTCATAGCAGAATCCGATTTCCAGATAATTATGAAAATGGAGATAATCGATATCGTTCCCATAATTCTGAACCCACTTCTGTCCAAGCAATGCAAGGATGGGGCTCCCCTCCGGCATCTTATAATATCGAAGCTCCATTTTGGGTTTTCGTTTTTTTGCCACAAATATTCCTCCGTATGTTTTCTGTTCCAATATTTACTGATCTTTCTGTTATATTACAGCCATACATAAAAAAAAGCAACCTGCAGGATAACAATACTTGATAACTCTTGTTTCTGCAGATTGCAATTTTTATATCAGCTATTTACTTTTTTATCTGTTTATTCCTCATCCAGGTAATATCTTCCATATGCATCTGCCGCTTTGATTGCTGCAAATACAGTTTCCGGTGTAACTTCAAATGGCATGTTGTGAAGTGTATCATTCTCCGCACATGCAGTTGTGGCAACTTCCATAAGCTGCTCATCCGTTACCTTCCCAGCTCCAAGCTCTGCCAGAGTAACAGGAAGTCCTACTTCAATGCACCATAAGATGATCTCTTCCAGATCTTCCTGGGGAATATTCTCCAGTACCAGCTGTGTGATGGTTCCGAATGCAACTTTTTCTCCATGATACATATGATGGCATTCTTCCAGTACAGTAAATCCGTTATGGATCGCATGTGCACCTGCAAGTCCTGCACTTTCAAAACCAATTCCAGAAAGAAGTGTATTAGCCTCAATCACTTTCTCAACTGCCGGTGTGCATACGCCTGCTTCCAGAGCTATCTTAGCTTTTACGCCCTCATCCATCAAGGTATTAAAGCAAAGTTCAGCCAGTGCCATGGCAGCCTCTGTTGTCTTACCTCCTGCACAGGAAGTTGCTCCGCTTCTCTTGCATGCCCTTGCCTCAAAATATGTTGCCAGTGCATCTCCCATACCAGCCACAGTAAGACGAACCGGCGATTTGGTGATGATATCTGTATCCATCAGAACAAGATTCGGATTCGCCGGAAGAAACAGATATTTTTCAAAAACTCCTTCTTCTGTATAAATAACAGACAAAGCACTGCAAGGGGCATCTGTAGATGCGATCGTCGGACAGATAAATACCGGTGTTCCCGCATAGTATGCAACTGCCTTCGCTGTATCAAAGATCTTTCCTCCACCAATACCAATGGTAAGATCACACTGCTCATCTTTTACGATCTTTATCAGACGATCAATCTCACTGTTACAGCATTCTCCGTTAAAATAATCAAAAACCACCTCACAGGTACTCTCAGCAAAGCTCTCTTCGATCGTTTTACCGATTCTTTTATATCCGCCTTTACTGATCAGAACCAACGCTTTTTTTCCGCTCTTTGCAGCATAAGTTCCAAGATTCTTCATTTCTCCCGCACCCTGTAAATATTTGGACGGACTGATTAAAATTTTCGCCATTTTATACTTCCTTTCTTTGTTTTCAGAAGTCAGCCTCCGCATCCGGCTTTTGTATTTATATTATAATTGCTGTATTTTTTTATTGCAAGGAGTATTTGAGGATTTATGCAGCATCACCTGATCTGAAAAGCTGTTAAGCAATTTTCTTTTTCTCCCAGTCAATCTACTATCCTGCATATGTCAGAAAACATTGCAGTGCCCACCCAAATTTGCATCGTTTTGGAATTTACAGCTTACGACTTCTGTATAAGGAACATGGTATGTTTCAGGGGACTTAATTGATTTGATCAAAGTGCAGTGTTTTATGATATTTGGCATACTGATCAAGCAGATCGCTCCATAATTCTTGGCAACTACATTTTGAAAAATACAATGGATATTTCCGCTTTCGGATCATAATCTATGCTCGTTGCATAACTTTCCAGTATCTGACGATAAAACACTTTCTCGGATGCACGAATATCACGAATATCACGGATTCTCTCCAATAATTCCTTGAAATATCCACCACCACCCAGATTTTTCAAACGATCGTCATCTAAGACAAAACCTTTTCTCATGTATTCTTTTAGAATCCCGATTACCCAGATTCTGAACTGTATTCCTCGTTTTGATTTTACACGATAGCCAACAGAAATAATAACATCAAGAGTTATTTCTGAATTACAGCACTTATAATATTCATAAATGTTCCCACTGATGCCTTACGATCTTTTAAAGCCATTTCTAATGTGACATTCCCATACACATCCATAACCTGCTCCACTGTCCAAACATCACCTATTGATTCCATTTCATCAATAAAAATTTCTGCTTCACTTTTTGTCATAATACACTTTCTCCCTTCTATCAATCATCGTTTTCATTCTGAGCTGTTGTGGTTAACTCCTTCATTCTTTGTGAGTATGTAGCACCATCAATTTCTTCATCAGCATACTCTCTCATCAACTCATCAATCTGTTCTTTAAGTTCATCTCTGGTCATTTTTTCACCTTCCTCTGTTAGAACGGCATATTACAATGTCTGCAATAATATGCCTTGCTATCTCTCATACCTTTTTTGTAGCAGTATACGGCTTCATCATCTATAACGTAGGAAAAATCATTTTTTACCTTGTTCGTTATGCGGTATACCACATTCGTCGTGACATCAATAAATACAAATCCAATAAAGATAAGCATTAAAACGTCAGGCGGCAGGAATTTCTCTGCTGCCTGTTTTGTAGAAAGGACAATCTCATGAAAACACTTAGTATCGATATTGAAACCTACAGTGATGTGCCACTTCAGAAAACTGGAGTATATCGCTATGTAGAGTCACCTGATTTTGAAATCTTACTCTTTGCCTACAGTGTAGATAGCCAGCCCGTTCAGGTCATTGATCTTGCCTGCGGAGAACAAATTCCAAAAGAAATCCTTCTTGCTCTAGAGGATGAATGTGTCATCAAGTGGGCCTTCAACGCTACCTTTGAGCGCATCTGTCTTTCTCGCTTCTTAGGTTATCCGATCGGAGAATATCTGAAACCGGAAAGCTGGCGTTGCTCTATGATATGGTCCGCCACGATGGGGCTTCCACTCTCCTTGGAAGGTGTCACGAATCAAAAAGCGCTTTGATGTGAGAGAAATAAAGTCCAGCAAGGACATCACCGACTGGAATGCTGGAAAGATACCAGTCGCAGTCATTCATCCTGCATCTGCTGGTCATGGACTCAATCTACAGGCTGGCGGTTCCACCCTTATCTGGTTTGGTCTGACATGGTCACTGGAATTATATCAGCAGACCAACGCCCGACTTTGGAGACAGGGCCAAGCCGCCGGAACCGTGGTGATAGAGCATATCATCACAAAAGGAAAATACAAATCAACCACAATCGTTTTCTTGGATACACGAAAGACGCGGACGGCAACCTCATCATCGATCCAGAACAGGCAGAAATCGTAAAGCGCATTTATCGAGAATATTTAGAAGGTCTCAGTATGGACAAGATTGCTGCAGGCCTGGAGCGTGACGGTATCCTTACCGGTGCCGGAGGGGAAAAGTGGCACACAAGCACCATCAACAAAATTCTCCGAAACGAGAAATACATCGGTGATGCCCTGCTTCAAAAGACCTACACTACAGACTTTCTAAACAAGACCAGAGTTAAAAATAACGGTCTTGTTCCACAATACTATGTAGAAGGCGATCACGAAGCCATTATTCCGAAGAACATTTACCAGCAGATACAGGAAGAACTTGTCCGCAGACGAGTGGTAAAAACCAGTGACAATGGCAAAAAACGAAGCTACAGTTGCAATCACTGCTTCTCCCAAATCGTCATTTTCGGCGAATGCGGTGAAATGTTCCGAAGACTCCACTGGAACAATCGAGGCGTCAAATCAATTGTCTGGCGCTGCATCAGCAGGCTGGAATCCACCGGACTTGAATGCCACGCTCGAACCATCAATGAGCTGGTTCTTCAGGATGCCGTTGTCAATGCCATCAATCAATTACTCGGCGACAAAAATAACTATCAGGCACAGCTCCAGCTTAACATTGCCGCAGTCATCCGAGCTTCACAGGTAACAGCCATAGACAGCATTGACAAGAAGCTAATGGCCCTGCAACAGGAGCTGATTCAAAAAGCCAACAGTAAAGAGGACTACGACGAAATAGCGGATGAGATCTTCAGATTCCGAGAACTTCGTCAGAAAACCACTGTCGATACCGCCGCAAGTGATGAACAGATAAAGAGAATTAACGACTTGCAGGATTACATCTCACAGCAGACCGCCCTCCTTACTGAATTCGATGAATCACTGGTGCGACGCTGGATTAAGCAGATCACCATCTGGGATGACCGCATAATAGTTGAATTGAAATCTGGCGTCAGCATTGATGTGGATGCATAACTCTATAGATATACAATGGCTCCCCACCACTGGATAATTCCCGGTGATGGGGAGCCTTTTCATTTTATTTCAAATTTTCAATATTTAATTCCATGAACGTTAAAAAGTTAGTAGCATCTTTTAACAAACAGGAAAAGGTTTCTGCATAGTTTTCTTTTTTCACATCAAGCTTTTTCGTAATTTTTTGATATCCCTTTCCTTTACGATGTCCCGTTCCACTTGAACGTAACTCCTGTAGATTTCTCAAGAACTTAATATGCTCATTATAGTTTTCGATATTACTTTCACATAGCCAAGCTTCTATTTTTGAAATGCTACCTACAAGTTTTTCGTAATTACCAGTTAACCGTTTTGAAATGCTCTTTTCATTTAAAGAATCAATCAGTATTTTGACTAAAGAAAGAACCAGCATATCCATCTCAGTAATTGAATTATTTACTGGAACTCGTAATATTTCAAAATTATAAGCATCCTGCTCTGTTAATGATAAAAATAAAGGCCATCCATACTTTTCAGTGAAAACTCTATTTAATCGTGTATAAGCTTTCTTAAAAACAAAATCTGGAGACTCTGAGTCTGATGCAATACACATAAAATCTCTCTTTATTTTTGTTTTGCTCAATTTTCCTCCAATCGACTTGTTAAATCCCCTCCAATAATGCTGCTCGGCTTCACTTGGTAAATCTCTTCCTAAATCACCTAAATAAGCTGATACATAATCTGAATTACTATTATCAATATACAATGACCACAATACACCACATCGAATAATTCCATCTTCGACTTTATAAATTTCAGGTTTCGAATAATACTTATTCAGTACTGCACTGTCAAAATATACAGGTGTTAAATAGTGCGGCGCTGTTGGATTTGCCCCGAAGTAGTTGTTTAATTCTTTCGGATTACAAGTATGGCGTATTTCTTTTCCGTTCTCATCTATACCAATAATAAAATCAACATAAGTCTTTTCTTCATTATACGGCCAAATATTACTATCACATAAACTGCAACCTGAGACAACATTTTTTGCATAAATGATGGAATAATTTTTCCTTTTTAGTCCAGTTGATGTATTTCCGATATTAAGTGCATAAAAAATTGTGTTTTCGCTATTTCTATAAACCAATCCATCTTCCTTGATTTTTTCCGAATTATCGATAGAAACGCACCTGCTATCAATATGTATCATCAATACTTTTTCTTTTACTGCTAGATACGTTTTTAAGTATCTTTTATGTATAGTTACATACCCATTATCATTCATTTTCACTACGGTAATTCCTTCACCGTTAGAAACATCAATATATTCATTTTTTTGTGAATTGAAATACAGATTGAATAATAATCGAAACTCTTCAACAATTTCTATTGAATCTGTAGCTACGCCATTATATTCTCTTTTTATAACAAGTGGTTCATAACCATTGTCATTTCCCCAACGATGATAAACCTTTTCATCATCCTCCCAAGAACCGTAAACTGTAATTCCAGGCATCAATGTATGTGCATTATATGTATCATTTTCCATATCATTTTCAACTTCATTCAAAGGAAGAAGAAAACTCTGAAGGTATATATCATACTTTTTATCAATTTTATTTCCTGATACAGGAACCATTATGTCAGCATCTAATCCTCTCTCTATCCATTCTCGAATATCAATCTGATACAAATAATCTTTATCCATCATCTTTCAAATCCTCCTGTTATCTATTCCACTGCCAAGTCTGCCTCTTAGTATCGAGTGGCTTAAACTGCGGTCGGTTCTGACAACAATCCCAGTGCCACAACCTATAACATCTAATCCACAGCCTAAACCCTACCGCTATTCTCTGGCTACTCAATTTTTCTCCAGTCAGCCCCTAAAGTAGATATGTTTCCATATAAGAAAACCGAGCTTTTCGCAAGGCTTCTCTGATGATGCTAACCTTGCAAAAAGCCCGGAAATACGCCACTTTTTGGCTCTTATTTATCTTTTCTTGACAGCAAACATACCGTCTCAACATGGACTCCCTGCGGAAACATATCAGTAGTAGAAACCCGCATCAGGTCATAATCCTCCGCGCACAGCACCTTCAGATCCCTCGCCAGTGTCGCACTATCACAGCTCACATACACAACCCTCTCCGGCTTCATTTTAAGGATTGTATCCAGAAGCACCTCATCACAGCCCTTCCGTGGCGGGTCTACCACGATAACGTCTGCATAAACGCCATTCTTCTCATACTCTCTCGGTAGCACTTCCTCTGCTTTTCCGACAAAAAACTCTACATTCTCAATGCCATTGAGCTTCGCATTCTCTCTTGCATTGTCAATGGCCTGTGGTACGATCTCCACGCCGCGGACGAATTTTGCTTTCTGGGCCAGGAACAGGGAGATAGTTCCGATTCCACAGTACAGATCCCATACAGTTTCATTTCCCGTAAGGCCGGCATATTCCAGAGCCTTTCCATACAGTTTTTCGGTCTGGATGGGATTAACCTGGAAAAAGGACAGGGGAGAAATCTGATAGGAAATATCTCCGATGCTGTCCGTTATATAGGACTGTCCCCAAAGGAGACGAAGCTGATCACCCAGGATCACATTATTCCGTTTTTTATTAACATTGATGGTAATGCTGGTCATTTCCGGAATTTCACAGAGTGATTCCACCAGAGCCTTTTCTGCAGGGATCTTATCTCCGTTTAAGATCAGACAGACCATCATCTCATCTGTATGGAAGCCATAACGAATCATAATATGACGTACAAGACCTTTTCCCGTAGTCTCATCGTAAGGCTGTACATGATATTTTTCCATGTGTCCGATCACACGATCCAAAACCTCTTTATTCTGTTTCACTCCCAGAATACATTCCCGGTTATCAATGATGGAGTGGGTTCTTCCTGCATAAAAGCCTGTGATGATCTTTCCGTCTTTATTTTTTCCTACCGGAAACTGTGCCTTGTTTCGATAATGATAGGGTTCTTCCATCCCCATGATCGGTTCCATATCAAGATTCTGAAAACCTCCGATTCTTTCCAGATGTCCACGAACCTTTTTCTCTTTAAATTTCAGCTGCTGCTCGTAGGATAATGCCTGAAGCTGGCATCCTCCGCACTGGCGGGCAATGGAGCAGGCAGGCTTCACACGGTATGGAGACGGCGTGATCACCTCCATCAGGCGGCCATAGCCGTAGTTCTTTTTTGCCTTGATGATCTTGGCTTTGATCCGGTCTCCGATCACGGCGTCTTTCACAAAAACGGTGAAGCCATCGGCTTTCCCGATACCTTCACCGTCAACTCCGCAATCCTCTATATCTAAAGTGAGTATATCGTTTTTACGGAATTCCATGTATTAAATATCTCCTGTTCTTCTTAAATTGGACTCAAAAAGCCGGTTGAAACCAAGCCATTCTTTTTTGCCTTTGTCTGCGTGGAAAATTTCTGTCAGAGTCTCCATCCTTGCATCTGTATTGTCTGCCAGATTCAGGGCAACTGCCTCCGCAAGTGCCGGTTTCTTGGGAGAACCGTACTCCAGCTCACCATGATGTGCAAGAATACAGTGGATCACCTGATTCTCAATCTTCTCCGGAAAATCCGGAATCTCTTTTGCAAGATCATGTACCATCTGCGCCCCGATCACAATATGTCCCAGAAGCTGTCCCTCATCTGTATAATCATTCATCGGAAAAGCAGAAAGCTCCTTAGTTTTACCCACATCATGAAGAAGCGCAGTTGTGATCAGAAGATCACGGTTTAAAACCGGATATGCATTCGCCATGTAATCACAGAGACGTGTCACTCCAAGAGTGTGTTCCATCAATCCACCGATAAAGCCATGATGTACGGTCTTGGCCGCAGAATGTCCCTCAAATATCTTCATAAATTCCTGATCTTCTACAAAAAGCTTCTTCAGAAGCTGGGAAAGATAGGGATTCTTCACACTGTTGATAAGCTCTCGCAGCTGGCTCTGCATATCATCCACACTGTTCTCACTGGTAGGAAGATAATCTGCCGGATCATACTCCCCTTCTCCTGCCTTGCGTGCTCTCTTGATATTCAGCTGCATGGCGCCTGCAAAGCTTGTCACATCTCCCATGATCTCAATGTAATCAAGAGCATCAAAATCATCAATTCCCAGAGAATTGGGATCCCAGATCTTACCATCGATCACACCTGTTTTATCCTGAAGGATCAGATTCTCATAAGGCTTGCCATTCTTCGTTGTAGCTGCCTGTTTCTGTTTGCAGAGATAGATCCCGTTTACTCTGTCTCCTTCATGTAATTCATTTAAAAAACGCATAAATTTCTTGCCTTTCTGTTCTTTTTACTTTCAAAGCGGACATACTTACGAACGCATCTACTTCACACTTTGCATTCACAACCAGTCTTTCTTTACGATCTCTGGCTGTACCCCGGTCCGAGCTTCCCTGCATTTCTGCGCGGTTTCCATTTACTTCCGGGCTTTATTCAGTATCATAACACATTTTACTTTCCTTTGCTATGGAAATCATGTAAAATAGGAAACGAAGTGTTTTTTTGCATATCCTGTGTTGCGCAGAAAAACACAGAATCAACAGAAGTAACAAAAAGGAGTAACTACAGCAACAATGAACAAAAAAGCATACAAAGCACTTGAATACTATAAAATCATAGATCTGCTCACAGACAAGGCCTCCTCCCCCATGGGAAAAGATCTCTGCAGGAAGCTCACCCCTTCCACGGACATTGATGAAATCCGGTCCATGCAGTTACAAACACACGATGCCCTTGCCCGCCTGTTCAAAAAAGGCGGCATTTCCTTCGGCAGTGTCAAGGATATCCGTGGCACATAAAACGTCTTACTGTGGGCAGCGCTCTGAATGCACCGGAGCTGCTTTCTGTCTGCAGTCTTCTCGAGAATACCGGTCGTGTAAAGGCCTATTCCAGAAGTGATCGTGATGACGGAATGACTGATTCCCTTGATGGAATGTTTGCGGCACTGGAGCCTCTGACGCCCCTTAGTACAGAGATCCGCCGCTGTATCCTTTCTGAGGATGAGATAAGTGACGATGCCAGCAGTACACTTCGTCAGATCCGCCGCAGCATCAAAGCCACCAACGACCGGATACACACCCAGCTTTCTTCTCTGGTTGCAGGAAGTGCTAGGAATTATCTTCAGGATTCCGTTATCACCATGCGTGACGGTCGCTACTGTATCCCAGTAAAGGCTGAATATAAAGGCCAGGTTCCCGGTATGATCCACGACCAGTCAGCCACTGGCTCCACCCTTTTCATTGAGCCCATGGCTGTTGTCAAGCTAAACAACGACATCCGCGGGCTGGAGCTGAAAGAGCAGAAAGAGATCGAAGTGATCCTTGCATCCTTAAGCCAGCAGGTAGCTGCTGAGCTGGAAGCTATTCACGCAGATCTTTCCATCATGGTACAGCTAGATTTTATTTTTGCCCGTGCTGCACTTGCCATGGACATGAACGCCAGTGAACCTATTTTCAACACAGAAGGCCGGATCCGGCTTCGCCAGGCCCGTCATCCACTGATCGATAAGAAAAAAGCCGTTCCTATTGACATCCGTCTCGGGGATGATTTTGACCTCCTGGTTGTCACCGGACCAAACACCGGTGGTAAAACTGTTTCTCTGAAAACCGTAGGTCTTCTTACCATGATGGGACAGTCGGGTCTCCATATCCCGGCGCTCGATCGTTCCGAACTTGCACTTTTCCGCGAGGTTTATGCTGATATCGGAGATGAGCAGAGCATTGAACAGTCCTTAAGTACCTTCTCCTCTCATATGACAAACGTGGTTTCCTTCCTGAAATCCGCAGATCAGGATTCCCTGGTCCTCTTCGATGAGCTTGGTGCCGGTACTGACCCTACAGAGGGTGCCGCTCTTGCCATTGCGATCCTGTCACATCTTCACGAGCAGGGTATCCGTACCATGGCGACCACACATTACAGCGAACTGAAGATCTATGCCCTCTCCACTCCGGGTGTGGAAAATGCCTGCTGTGAATTCGATGTAGAAACCTTACGTCCGACCTACCGCCTTCTGATCGGTGTTCCGGGAAAAAGTAACGCATTTGCCATTTCTTCCAAGCTAGGGCTTCCGGATTTCATCATCGACAAAGCAAAAGAACAGATCAGCGAGCAGGATGAATCTTTTGAAGATGTTCTGACATCCCTGGAGCAGAGCCGTGTCACCATCGAAAACGAGCGTGCTGAAATTGCTCGTTATAAAGAACAGGTAGAAGATCTGAAAAAATCCCTTCAGGAAAAAGAAGAAAAGCTGGATGAACGTAAAGAGCGGATTCTCAGAGAAGCCAATGAACAGGCACATGCGATTCTCCGCGATACCAAGGAATACGCAGATCAGACCATGAAGCTTTTCCATAAATTCCAGAAGGATCACGTAGATACCGCTTCCGTGGAAAAAGAGCGCCAGAACCTGAAAAAACGTATGTCAAAAGCCGAAACTGGAATGTCTTCCAAACAGCAGAAGCAAAAGCCAAAAAAACAGCTGAAACCATCCGATCTTTCTCTTGGCGATACCGTAAAGGTGCTCAGCCTGAATCTCAAGGGAACAGTTTCCAGTCATCCGGATTCCAAAGGATATCTCTTTGTGCAGATGGGTATCATCCGTTCCAAGGTTCATATCTCCGATCTGGAGCTTGTGGACGAACCGGTGATCACCACTCCGTCCATGCAGCGCACCGGTGCCGGAAAGATCCGTATGTCCAAGGCAGCCAGCATTTCCACAGAGATCAATCTTCTTGGAAAAACCGTAGATGAGGCAGTTGCAGAGCTGGATAAATATCTGGATGACGCCTATATCGCACACATGAAATCCGTCCGTATCGTTCACGGAAAAGGTACCGGTGCCCTCCGCAAAGGTGTCCACAATTACCTGAAGCGCCAGAAGCACGTAGCTTCCTTCCGTCTCGGCGAATTCGGAGAAGGCGATGCCGGCGTGACCATTGTAGAATTCAAGAAATAAAAAAGGAGCTGAAACCATGGCTACAAAACAGAAAATCCTCATTGTTGACGATGACAACAACATTGCAGAGCTGGTTGCTCTCTATCTCACAAAAGAATGCTTTGAGACTAAGATCGTAAATGACGGCGAGGAAGCCTGAAGCAGTTCCATATTTTTCACCCGGATCTGATCCTTCTGGATCTCATGCTTCCGGGCATTGACGGATACCAGGTATGCCGTGAGATCCGTCACACCTCCGATGTACCGATCATTATGCTTTCCGCCAAGGGAGAAACCTTTGACAAAGTCCTGGGACTGGAGCTTGGAGCGGATGATTACATCATCAAGCCTTTTGACTCCAAAGAGCTGGTGGCACGTGTCCGTGCGGTACTGCGCAGATTTCATGTAAAATCTCCGTCTGCCGCGCCAAAGGAAAAATGTGTTTCCTATCCGGATCTGGTGATCAACCTAACCAACTATTCTGTAACTTATATGGGACACCAGATTGATATGCCGCCAAAGGAGTTGGAGCTTCTCTATTTCCTGGCAGCTTCTCCCAATCAGGTTTTCACAAGAGAACAGCTTCTGGATCACATCTGGGGCTATGAATACATTGGTGATACCAGAACCGTAGACGTTCACATCAAACGTCTCCGTGAAAAGATCAAGGATAACCCAAACTGGGCTCTTTCCACAGTCTGGGGAATCGGTTACAAATTTGAGGTAAAGGATTCATGAAACTGCATCTTTATACTAAACTGCTGATCCTGTACTTTATGCTGGGCGGAATCTGCTTTCTGCTGCTTTCCTCCGGCGGCTCCTACCTGGTAGAAAAAAGGCTGGAGCGCTCTACCGGAGAGTCTCTTTACCGCACTGCCAGCCAGCTGGTTTCCAAAAATGAACTTCGTCAGGCTGTAAAAAGCCCCAAAAACGAATCCCTCATCCTGGCTCTTTCCTCAGCAGCAGCCTTTCAAAACGCAGATTTCTGGGTTATGGATACAGATGGGACCGTTCTGATAAACACAAACCAGCAGTCCTCTGATTCCGGTGCTATCACCGTCAGGAGCTTCCGGCCGGAAGATTACGAAGATACTTGCTATTCTTCCGGTACGTTTTACGGGACATTAAAAACCGCACAGTTAAGCACAGTTGTTCCCATAAAAGATACAGATCTGGTGATCGGTTATCTGGTGATCCACTATCCTATGAAAAACCTCTACGAAAGCCGCAGCAATATCGTAGAGGTTATGGTACTGATCTTTATTGTGATCTATGCACTGTTTTTCAGTTTTCTTCTGATCTATTTTTACAGGGTCCATAAACCTCTGAAAGAAATCTTAAAGGGTGCCCTGGAATTTGCCAACGGAAATCTTTCCTACACGATCCCCGTAGATTCTGAAGATGAGATGGGATATCTTTCCCACTCCCTGAATTACATGGCAGACAAGCTGAACAAAAACGGAGAGTATCAACGGCAGTTCATTTCCAATGTGTCCCATGATTTCCGATCACCTCTGACCTCCATCAAAGGCTATGTGGAAGCCATGCTGGACGGTACCATCCCACCGGAAATGCAGGACCGTTATCTAAAGGTCATTGCTTTTGAATCCACCCGTCTGGAGAAGCTTACCCGAAGTCTCCTTACCTTAAACGAACTGGATGTCAAAAAGCGTATGATGCATATGCGGCGTTTTGATATCAATGAAACGATCCGTACCACAGCCGCCACCTTTGAAGGAATCTGTACGGAACGAAACATCCGTCTGGAGCTCTTCCTTGCGGGAAAAGAGCTTTTTGTCCGTGCAGATATGGAACAGATCCAACAGGTACTGTACAATTTATTGGACAATGCAGTAAAATTTAGCAGTGACAATTCTTCCATCACACTGGAAACCACCGTCAACCATGGCAAGGTTTTTGTCTCAGTCAAAGACCATGGAACCGGAATTCCAAAGGAAAGTCTTTCCAGGATCTGGGACCGTTTCTATAAGATCGATGTCTCCCGTGGAAAAGACCGCAAGGGTACCGGGCTTGGCCTTGCCATTGTAAAAGAGATCATCAACGCTCATAAACAGAATATCAATGTGATCAGCACCGTAGGTGTTGGAACAGAATTTATCTTTACACTGGAAAAAACAAAATAAAACATCAAAAAACCTCTGATCCGGAAGGCTGTAAAAGAAATATCTCTCAATATCTCCTACAGTATTTCCAGATCAGAGGTTTTTATTTACTCTTTGCAGGCTTATTTCCAGTCGTAATTTCTCAGATGGCCTTCCAGATTCATATGCGTAAAATTATGCTGTCGCAGCGCCTCATAAAGCACAATGGCAACTGAATTGCTTAAATTCAGGGAACGGATATCTCCGATCATCGGGATCCGCACGCAGGTTTCCTGATTGTTTACCAGAATATCCTCCGGGATTCCCGCACTCTCCTTGCCAAACATAATGAAACAGTCATCCTCATACTGCACATCTGTATAAGTCTGAGGCGCCTTGGTGGTTGCGTAATAAATCTTTGCTCCCGGATTCTTTTTGAGAAAATCCTCATAGTCCAGATATCTGGTCACATCCAGTTGTTCCCAATAATCCATACCTGCACGCTTGATGGCCTTTTCATTCAGGCGGAAACCAAGCGGTTCGATCAAATGCAGCCTGGTTCCTGTTGCCACACAGGTTCTGCCGATATTTCCTGTATTTGCCGGAATTTCCGGCTCATGGAGCACAATATTCAAAACTCCCATTTATTATTTTCCTCTTTTCTACATAACATTAAATATACAAAATATGCATTCGCAATCCGCTTCGCTGCCTGCTCATGAAATCAAAAAGCCAAGCCTTTTGATTTCATCTTCTGCCGGCCGTTCCAGATATCTGGCATTTCCGCCGCTGTAAAGAAGCCTGTCATTTCCGGAATCGGTCTGTCCGATCACTGCTGCCATGATCCCCTCTCGCCGCAGCTGCTGCACAAAAGCATCGCCTCCACGAATTCCCAGAAGAATACTTCCGCCGGAAAGAAGCTTATACGGATTCACATCAAAGATCTCACAGATCTCTATGGTTTCCTGTCGGATGGGCACACTCCGAATATCTGCGCTAAGACCTACCCCGGATGCCTCCGCTATTTTCCAGAGGCAGCAAGAAAGCCACCTTCTCCCATCAGATATCGGGCACTGGCTCCGGATTCTTCCGCCATTTTCCAGATCTTATTATTCTCTTTTTCTGTTCCTATTCCGTAAACCTCCGGAAGCTTCACAACATCCTCTAGAAACCGTTCTGCAAAAACATCCCGCAGTCTGTCATGATAATTCTTTGTGATCCATGCAGTTCCTTCTGCAGCCACAGGGCCTGCCACGATCAGCTCATCTCCCGGCATAAGCCGCCCGTCTATTTCTGCCTGAAGCGCCTCCAGTGCCTTTTTTCCAAGTTTCATAACTGCCGCCTTAATAAATGATAAGCGAAATCACAGTCGGAACTACCATTGCCAGTACCAGAATAACTGCGATGATCGCTGTGATCACTTTCCTTTTTTTCGGATCAAACATTCCCATAATTATTATTCACCTCATCTGTAATATCCGTTAATTGTGCATTGTTGGTCAAAGGATCCCTGTCTGTATAATCAAAAAGAAGCCTCTTTCCATCCCGGAACACCTCGATATGGGCGGTTTTCGGGATTTTTTTTGCTTTCCGGTAATCCCAGATCTGCCGCTCATACGGCTTCTGGTCTGAAGCAAAGGATGGCCTGCTCTTTAAATTCTCTCGAAGATACAGATCGAGGAGCATTACATCGGAAAGTGCTTCCGGCGGGATCTCTTTCTGTTCTCCGGCAAACTCCATAAGAATCTCATAGCGCCTCATTCTGGAATGAGAGATCTCCGAGTAACCTTTTTTCTCATAAAATCTGCCAAGTGCCTCATACATCCGGAAAGGATCGTCAAAATACTTCTCCAGAAATACAAGGGTATTTTTGAACTGCCCACTATTATAATACACTTCCACCATACTTTCCACCATTTTCAGCCTTAAAATCTCCCCGTAGGTCAGCCAGGCTGTGGAAAGTACCTCATAGGGTTCCCGATCCTTGTAAAGAATCTGATATTCCCCTGTCATTTCCATCATGTGTGATCCCTTCAGCACCTTCAGAAAACCAAGCTGAAACTGTTCCGGACGCAGTGCGTAAACATCGCAGAAGGACTTGTGGAAGCTGTCGTATCCCTCATAGGGAAGTCCTGCGATCAGATCCAGATGCTGGTGGATATTTCCAAAGCTGTGGATCTGCTCTACAATCCCTTTCAGCTTTTCAAAATCCATGGTTCTCCGAATGGCTTTGATGGTCTGAGGATTGGTAGACTGTACACCAATCTCCAGCTGGATCAGGCCCGGACGCATGGTTTTCATCAGCGCCAGCTCCTCCGCACGGAGAAGATCTGCTGAAATCTCAAAATGAAAATTGGTGATCCCGTTATCATTCTCCGTAATATACCTCCAGATTTCCATGGCATGGTCATGCTTACAGTTGAAGGTACGATCCACAAATTTGACCTGAGGAACTTTATTATCAATAAAAAACTGCAATTCCTTTTTTACAAGCTCAATATCACGGAACCGAAGCTTCTTATCTATGGAAGAAAGGCAATAGCTGCAGGAAAAGGGGCATCCCCTGCTGCTCTCATAATAAATAATGCGGTTTTTAAACTCTGTAAGATTGCTGTATGCAAACGGAACTTTACTTAGATCCATCAATTCCCGCCAGCCCGTGTGTACAATATTCCTGTTTTTGTTTTCATCACGAAAAGCCACTCCACGGATCTCGCTCAAAGTTTCCGGTTTTCTTTCTATATAATAACCTGCCAGTTCATGGAAGGTTTCCTCTCCTTCTCCCACCATCACTCCAAAAAACGCAGGATTCTTTTTCAGAAATTCCACCGCATCGTAGGATACCTCCGGGCCTCCTGCCCAAAACTCCACCTGTGGAAGAATTTTCTTAAGATCCGGCACTAGTTCCCTGACAAAGGAAATATTCCAGATATAGCAGGAAAAGCAGATCACATCCGGCTTCTCCAGATAAATATCTTTTAAAATGTCATCCCTGATCTGATTGATCGTGTACTCTTTGACCACAACCCTGGAGCTGTATTCTCCGGAACAGGATTTCAAGTTATATACCGCAAGATTGGAATGGATATATTTGCATTGCATGCTGCAAGTAAGATTTTCAAATTTTATATTCTCCTAACTTCTGCCGGATAATTTCTTTCCCCGGCAGTTTTCATTATTTCTCTGTTGATCCTTTTCGCTTTATGATTATAACGTTCCCGCCACCGGATGTAAATAGAAAAACAGGGGTTAGAGACATACCGCGCGAATTTATGCGATCAGCATAAATTCTGTGCATCGCGAAGCGTGTTGCTGAGAACGGAGTGAACAGTAACAAACAGGGATTTCCCTCCTGCCGCAAAAATGCCGTTTTTGTTGTATTTCCATCCAAACAGCGTTAAAATGAGTACTATATATTTTTATAAAGGAGTAATCTTTTTATGGATCGAAACAGCTGTCTGAATTATTTTCAGGCGTTTCCCTTCTGGGAACATATGACGGAAGAAGATCAGAATTTTCTTCTTGATAACATTCGCGAGCTTCATTACCCGGCAGGTGCTGCCATACAGTCTGAAGAGCGCCAGTGCCTAGGAACTCTTTTTCTTCTGAAGGGAGTTCTCCGTGTTTATCTACTGTCCGCTCAGGGAAAAGAGGCAACCCTGTACCGTTTAAGGGACAGTGACATCTGCACTCTTTCCGCCTCCTGCATGCTTTCTGCCATTACATTTGATGTACAGATCGATGCAGAAACAGACTGTGATCTGCTTCTGCTTCCGGCAGTTCCTTTTTCCCGGCTGATGAAAAACAATATCTATCTGGAAAATTTCATCTACAAACGGACAACTGAACATTTCTCAGATGTGATCGCAGGAATCGAACGGACATTTTTTATGACCCTGACTCAGAGAATCGCAGCCTTTCTTCTGGATGAAGCTGCAGATACCGGTTCCGATGAGCTCGCTCTCACACAGGAAGCCATCGCCCGCTCCATCGGAAGTGCCAGAGAAGCTGTCAGCCGCAGCCTTAAAAAATGAATAAAGACGGCTCTATCCAGATCTCACGGGGATCGATCCGCATTCTGGATAAAAGACGTCTTTATGAAATGATGAATACTTTTTAATTTGAAGATGTTTTAGGTGCCGGCTGCAGAATCCACCAGAACAGCATCGGCATAATAGTCATTACTGGCCACATATAACGGATCAGCCCGTTTACAGGAGAAACAAGACATATCAGTATATTCAGCACCGGTATGGCAAAGATCAGGATTTTTTCCATTGTTTCTTCACCATAAGATATCCCATCAGTAACAGGGTAAGCCATGTATACGTTCCTGCACTTAAGATAAGTCCCAGGCCAGGTGCGCGCATCCATAATTCATCATAAAGCCGGAATATATACTGGATTTTTTGGGTCCAACATAACTGACATCGATCCCGGCTTTCTTCTGATACATTTTATCTATGTAGAACCGGTACACGCCCTGCTGTCCTCTTCCCATATGGAACGGATCATTATAACTGTAAATATTATTCAATGTTGCCTGGATATATACTCCCGGATGACGACGGAACATGGCAAACCAGGCTTTAAAATAATCCTTCATGTATCCATCCAATTTAGGATCATCATCATTATCTCTGAACCTGAATGTAATTTTCACAGGATCCGACAGTTCCGGATTATACTTCTCGGCAAGAACATCATAATCCAGGATCCTGTTGATCGCTTTCTTCTCACTTGCGGTTACATCATCCGGATATTCTCTCAGATATCGGGCAGTCTGCTGAAATGGTACCGAAAGCATTTCACACCGGGATCCAGGTGCCACGCCAAGGGCAGGTGCTGCCCCCTTTTCTACACCCAGATAACAGGCAAAAACACAGACAGCCACAACAAATGCATATTTCCTCGCTCCCTTTACCAGGAAGAAAAACAAAAGGATCAAAGAAGGCAGGACCAGATGAATGCCATTATTTCGGGTAAGACAGACACTGATTCCCAGAAGAAATAAATATACTGCCTTTCTCTTGGAAAAGGAATGACAAATATCTATATACACTGCAAAATACAAAGTAATGACTGCCGTATACAAGCTATCTTTGATCACTGCCTGCGCATAGCTTCCAAATATGGGAACAAATGCAAACAGCAGAACAGTACCAAAAAGTATCCATTTTGGAGCCTTCCATCTGTACAGATAGCGGACTACCGCACTGTAACACCAGATTTCCACAGAAGTAAACACAATGACGATCAGAAATACTCCAAAATTATAACACCAGATAGTTTTTCCAAGTGTCAGCAGTCCACCCATGATCATCGTCAGAACCCATGGATGATGATTGTCCAGCGGCATAGCTCCCAAAAATACATCCAGCTGCCGAAATCCATCTGCCGGGATCGAACCTGGGAGAAATGCCAGGATAAACGGTGTCCATCCAATGATCATAGATATCTTTGCCAGGCGGAACCACATTACCTCTTCCTCTCTGGCCGGGATACGCCCGCAGGCCTTTCGGAAAAACTCCATCTCAGGAATCCTCCAGAAATAAGTGATTCCCATATCACAGATAATATAAAATCCTATAAAACATCCGGCTGAGATCAGGATCTGTTTCTTTGCGCCAAACAGAAAATCCCAGTTTCCATTTGTAAAATAAGAAGTTCCAAGAAGCATTCCCGCTGAAAAGATCACTGCCAAAACATGTGCCTGCCAGTTTCTGTATTTCCGGTATCCCTCCCATCCTTTCACGTATAAAATAAGAAGCAGGATCCATGCAAGCAAGCTCATGCATCCCAATCCATTATAAACATTGCTCATTTTCTCTGCAGAAGTATTGCCATCCATTGGAAGGCCAGTAAAAGAAAAGGCCAGTGCTGTGATCATTGCCGCGATCACAGGCACTGCATTCTTTTTTATTATTTTCTCATCCATATTTTATTAACCCTTGTTTAAAATTTTCAGTAAGCCAACAATGCTCTGGAAACCATTTCGGTTCCCAGAGCTGTATCTGTTTTTTCTGTTTTCTGTTTTGGTTACTGAAGCGCTGCCTCAAGCTCTGTCTTTGATGTCAGTCCCACAAAACGTGCGGTCTCTTTTCCTCCTTTGAATACCAGAAGTGTAGGGATACTCATGATCTTGTACTGCTGTGCCAGTGATGGCTCTTTGTCTACGTCAACCTTGCCAACTTCATATCCGGCTTCTGCAAGTTCTTCCACGACCGGAGCCTGGCGTCTGCATGGTCCGCACCAGGTTGCCCAAAATCTACCAGTACCGGCTTTTCTGCATTTAATACCTCAGTTTCAAAATTGTCTGTTGTAAAAACTTTTGCCATGATAAAATTCCTCCTTGATCCTGTATTTGTTTTTTTTAATTTCAGCTTATGCCTCCGCTTTCAAAAGCTTCCGCACATACCGACAGGCGGAAAGTCCTGCCTGGGCACCGTCATGAACAGCTTTTGCCACCTGGAGAAGTCCACCGGTGCAATCACCTGCTGCATACAGCCCCGGAACTGTAGTCTCCATCTCTTCATTGATCTCCTGCCAATTTCTGGTTCATCTGCGGGCTTGGTCTTCTGATCCGGTTTTTGATTCTCCCAGTATCTGTGGTCATCCTGATGAAAACTCCTGCTCCAGCTTCAACAATTCTTTCTCTTCTAACTCCCAGGCAGTCAGAATCCGATAGATACGCTCGGCATTCAGAACTTTTTTCTCTGCTTCCAGCTTCCGGTAGGTCTCCCGTCTGAGAAG
>ENA-OQDM01000195-OQDM01000195.1-human-gut-metagenome-genome-assembly--contig:-NODE-195-length-41074-cov-3.293672_pt1 | contig 41074 bp, 35 predicted proteins | sample MGYA00242772_ERZ504605 | MGnify/ENA primary metagenome ERZ504605 (study PRJEB26092, sample SAMD00036348) | human gut metagenome | host: Homo sapiens | study: EMG produced TPA metagenomics assembly of... | reverse complement strand
CCTATGCCTATGTCTATGTCTATGTCTATGCCTGAGCCTGTACGCCTATGCCCGTGCGGCTTTAAAGACGGTTTTACTTGTTACGTATCGACACACTTTAGATATATATTAACTACAACTGTGCTGATACGTAACATTTTTCGCTTTACTACACTGAAAATCAACGCATATTTGTTTTTTCGGCGCGGTTATGGTAAACTAATAGTATAATTTTTCGGAAAGCTGCGGTGATAAGCTGTGATAGATAAAAAATATGCAGATTACTCATGGGAAAAGGCGAGCACGCTGTTAAATATTGATTCTCCGACGGGGTTTACCAAAAAAGCCGCCGAATTTGTTAAAAAGGAATTTTCGGCTCTCGGATTTCCCGCCGAATACACGGTAAAGGGCGGCGTTCTTGCCGACCTCGGCGGAAAAAACGATAACAATGCTTTGCTTTTGGAGGCGCACACAGATACCCTCGGCGGAATGGTCGCCGAAGTCAAGAGCAACGGCAGACTGAGAATAACGCCCCTCGGCGGTATGAATGCCTGCAATGCCGAAACGGAGAATGTCAGAATATATACCCGTTCGGGCAAAATATATGAGGGCGCGCTTCAGCTTTGTAACGCTTCAATTCACGTTAACGGCGATTTTTCGACTGCTTCGCGTACTTGGGACAGCGTCGAAATCGTCATCGACGAGGACGTAAAAACCGATGAGGATACAAGAAATCTCGGTATAGAAACGGGCGATATAGTTTGCTTTGAACCGCGTACACGCCGTACCGAATCCGGGTATTTAAAAAGCAGATTCCTTGATGATAAGCTCTCTGTGGGCATATTGCTCGGTTTTGCAAAATATCTTAAAGACAACGGTATAGTTTTACCGCGGCGTGTGTATGTGCACGTTACCGTTTATGAAGAGGTCGGCCACGGCGGTTCCTCGACTGTGCCGGGCGGAGTTACCGAGGCAATATCGGTCGATATGGGGTGCGTCGGCGACGGATTGAAATGTACGGAAAAGCAGGTGTCGGTCTGCGCTAAGGATTCCGGCGGACCTTACAGCTATGATACCGTAGGCAAACTGATTGAAGCCGCAAAGGCGGCAGGTGCCGATTATGCCGTTGATGTATATCCGCATTACGGCTCGGATGTTGAAGCCACATTGCGTTCGGGCGCAGATATACGACATGGGCTGATAGGAGCCGGAGTTTATGCGAGCCACGGCTATGAACGCAGCCATATAGACGGCGTTTACAATACGCTGAAGCTGCTGTGCGGTTATTTGAATGTATAAATATTAACGGAGCTGTAAAAAAATACAGCTCCGTTTTTCTACCCGATAACTTCAATATCCTTTATCCGCATCTCGTCGCCGGTGACAAGATATGTATTGTCACTGCCGCAGTGCGGACATTTTTTTGCGTATTCGGTGGTTTTATATGTTTTTTACAGTCGCGACAGTAGGAGAGACCCTCAAGGATTATCATTTCAAGCTCGGTGTCTTTCATATAATCCGTCTTTTTCTTTGCCCACTCAAAGCAGTCCGAAAAATATGACGGAACAATCGACGAAACCTCGCCTATTTCAAGAGTCAGCTTGGTGACCTTTTTTACGTTGTTTTCCTTGGCAATCTCTTCTACTCTGTCTATGACATTCAGAACTATACCGAGCTCGTGCATGGCTTAGCCCTTGTCGCTGTGCGCTTTTTTGTAGGCTATGCGCTTCTTTTTAAGCTCTTTCGCCTCATCCGAGCCAAGATGCCCGAGTATTTTAAACGCACGTTTTGCGGAGTAGCCATAAGTCCGCCGACCTTCTTTTCGGCAACTCTCATATCGGTGCATTTCGGATTGTCGCGTACAAGATGTATTGCGTCAAATTCACACTTCGTGGTGCAAAGACCGCAGCCTATACACTTGTGCGGGTCAACATACGATGCACCACATCCGAGACAGCGGCCGGTTTCGGTTTTAACCTGCTCCTCTGTCAAATCGAGATGTGCGTCTTTATAGGACATCTTGTAGTCGATGCTTTCATCCATACCGGCTTCCTGACGTCCTGCCGTATCATAAGACGGATATGTAAGGTCGTCCTTGTTGAGCGGTGTGAAATTGCGACGGTCACGGCCTATGGTCATTGAAGCGTCGGGGCGTACATGGCGATGTAAGCTCTCAGCCGCCTCGTGACCGGCTGCAATGGCGTCTATTACAAAACGCGGACCGGTAAATACGTCGCCGCCCACGAATATGTCGGGATCGTCCGTCTCGTATGTAAATTTGTCCGCAACCGGGTAATTGCCGTGCCAGAATTTCACCTTTGAGCCCTCGAGCAGGTTGCCCCATTCAATTGCCTGCCCTATGGCAAAAACGATTTTGTCTGCCTTTATTTCAACAGTCTCGTTTTCGTCATATACGGGAGAGAATTTGCCTGTTTCAGGGTCTATCGTGCGAAGGCACTTTTTAAAGATGATGCCGGTAACCTCTCCTTTGTCGTTTACGGTGACCTCCTTCGGGCCCCAAGAGGGATTTATGCCGACGTTTTCTTCTTCGGCCTCAAGTATTTCCTCGTTGCTCGCAGGCATGGTGTCGCGCGATTCAAGGCAGAACATCTTAACGTCCGTTGCGCCGAGACGGTGAGCATTGCGCGCGCAGTCTATCGCAACGTTACCGCCGCCGACTACCACAACATTACCGGAGAATGAATCCTCGCGGTGTTCAAAGCAGTGACGGAGATATTCTACGGCAATAGCGGTGCCCTTTGCGTCATCGTTTTTAACGCCGGGACGTTTGCCGCCCTGACAGCCTATGGCGATGTAAAATGCCTTGTAGCCCTGTTTTTTGAGCTCATCTATGGTGACGTCCTTGCCGACTTCAACGCCGCACTTGATTTCTGCACCGAGAGCCTTAATTATGTCGATTTCGGCAGCGATAACATCCTTTTCGAGCTTGTAGCTCGGAATACCGTATGTCATCATACCGCCGGGAATGGGATTTTTTTCAAATACCGTCGGCTTATAACCCATCTGGGCGAGATAATATGCGGCGCTGAGTCCTGCGGGGCCGCCGCCGATGATGGCGATTTTCTCGTCAAATGAACCGTGAACCGACTGTACCGTCTTTTCGGGAACATATCTGTCCTCGGCTTTAAGGTCGAGATCGGCTACAAATTTCTTTACTGCGTCAATTGATACCGGGTCGTCAATTTTTCCGCGTGTGCATTCGCTTTCGCAGCGCTTGTTACAAATTCTGCCGCATACTGCCGGGAACGGGTTTTCGGTCTTTATCATAGCGAGTGCTTCACGGTATTTGCCGTCTCTCGCAAGGCGAAGATAAGCCTGTACCGGAACGTGCGCCGGGCATGCAGCCTTACAGGGAGCGGAACCCGTGGGATATGTGTTAGACATACGCGCCGTATCGCGGTAGTTCTCATCCCATGCGTACGGACCCCAAATGTTGTTGTCCGGCAGGGGAGCGTGCTTATATTTGAAATCCGTGCCGTCCTTGTGGCAGAGCTTCTGCCCGAGCTTTACGGCACCTGCAGGGCAAGTTTCAACGCACTTGCCGCACGCTACGCAGTTCTCTTTTGTAACCTTGGCGGTATAGGCGCTTCGCGAAAGATAAGGCGTGTTAAACAGAAGCGATGTGCGAAGAGCGTTGCATATCTTAACATTGCAGTTGCATATATCAAATATCTTATTTTCACCGTCAATGTTGGTTATCTGGTGAACATAGCCGTTTTTTTCGGCAAGCTTGAGTATTTCAAGTGCACGTTCTTTTGTTATGTAGTGTGCTCTTCCGGTTTCAACGGTGTAATCCGCCATATCGCCGAGCTGTATGCACCAATCGTCAAAATCGTCTGTGCAGCCGTCGCCCAAAACAGCGCGTGAAGCGCGGCAGGAGCAAATACCGGCAGAAATATGACCCTCATATTTCTGAAGCCAGTATGAAATATGCTCAAGATCCACCGATTCGCTCTTGGCGTCTATGGCTTTTTCAACGGGAATGACGTGCATACCTATGCCGTCGCCTCCGGGAGGCACCATCTGAGTGATACCTGCAAGCGGAATAAACGTCATTCTCTCAAAGAATGAGGCAACAGCCGGATTTTTGGCTATTCTGTCAACGGAAGAGTTGAAAAGCTCGGCCGAACCGGGTACGTAAAAGGGTACGCGGTAACGTCTGATTCTCGGACGGTCTTTAAGCTCGTGATTGTGGTCGTAATTATCACCGTAGTCATATTCGAGAATGCTATATACGACATCTCGTCAAGAAGCTTTTGCAGATCAATAGCCTCATACTCTTTGTTCATAGCGAGTAACTGCTCAAACGTGTAGTGCTTACGAAGCTTCATTTTGTTAGCAACGTCGCACATTTCGGGAGTAAGTACCTCGCGCAGACCCCAATATTCGGGATCGTCCGATGTAACTCCGCCTATCTTGTGAGCCACAACGTCGGTGATTTTTCTGCCGAGCTTCAAATAGCGCTTATCAGGGTTTTTGTCACCCTGGTATTTGCTGATGATTTTTTTATTCTGATCGGGCATACTTTTATGTCTCCTATTTAAAGAATCTTCTTACTAAGTCGCGGCTGTACTCAACGGTTTCCTCCATATCGCCGAATGCCATAACTTCACCGGCATAGAAGGTGTTATCCTTGCCCTGCATAGCTTCAACCTTTTCATACCAACCGTCGGCATAATCCTTGCTGCCTACGTGCGGGAAATAATACCAGTCGTCTATGCGCTCAATCTTGTCAACCTTAAGACCGCACAGTTCCATATCTTTAAGAGTTGTTTCCTTGGCTTTGTCAAAGGGAACATCCTCCATACCCTCGTGGTTACGAAGAGTAAAGGTAACGAGCGGCTGATCTGTTACGCCGTCGGACCAACGGTGATAGAATACCATAAGATGACCGCGGGTCTCGTTAGTCATATTCTCAAAGAAGTAATATGAAATTTCGGGAGCGTTGCCTTCTTCGGGGCGAACGGCCATTGTAAAGTATTCCTTATGTACGATTTTTGAGAAGAGGTCCTTTTCTTCTTCACGCGGATCGCCGTAGCCGAGGAACAGCTCAAGCGGAGTGCAGATTATGAGCTTGTCAAATTCTTCGGTCTTACCGTTTACCGTTACAAATACCTTATCGTTTTCTCTCTTGATGTTTGTAACTTCTGAATTTAAGAGCGCCGGATGCTTAAGGTGATTGTTAACGCCCTCCCAAATGCTCTGTGTGCCGTCGTACCAAGTCCACAGTTTACCTGTCGAAAGGAATTGCTTAACAGTAAATGCGTCAAGATATTTTAAGACATAAGCGGCGGGGATTTCATCAAAATAACCATAGCCGAAAGAAGTGAACGGACCCTTCCAAACCGTGGTGGCGTCCTCGCAATGGTTGAGCTTTAAAAATTCGGAGAACGGCATTGAAAGGTCTTTAAGGTTGGGGTTAACGCCCTCAATATGAGCGAGCTTCATTTCGGGAGAGGGGCAGGGACCTTCATAGCGTCCCTCCGAAATTCCGCGGTGACCGTTTACATCATAGCCCTTGTACTTCGTATCAAGAAGCTTTGACAGCTTTTTCATCTTGGATAGCTTCTTGAGCATAGCTATAGGCGACATTTTCTGAGGAGTGCCGTCCACTTTCATAAATTTACGTCCCATAGGTGGGCCTCCGACGTGTGTTGTACCGCCGAATTCCTCGCACTCATGAACTGCAAAGTAAGTGTCACAGCCCATTACCGCGCCCATCTCTATGGTGCGGTCCTCCCATTTGCCCTGGGCATTTTTAACCTTCATTTTCGGGGAAAATGCCTTACCTCCGACTCTATCGGATTTTTCATAGATTACATAGTTATCATACCCGTTTTTTTCAAGGTACATTGCCATGCTTGTGCCGGCAGGGCCTCCGCCGATTATGCAGATGCGCTGATTCTTGTTTTCCATAAAAAGGATCTCCCTCTTTTAAAAGTTCGGTACGGATTTTTTTATCCAAAATACCGTATCGGTTAAATCTTTAACAATTTAATTATAGTCTTACTTGATTTCAACGTCAATAGAATTTTCGACCTTTTTGACGTTAAAATTTACATAATATTGTCTTAAAATAATTGTTCAGTCGGTATAATGCACAAAAAGTTAGAAAGTGTTTACAAACTGCCGCCGATACGTAAAACGAAAATATTTGAATTTTATAATTTGTGTGTTATATTATAGCTATTCTTATTTTGAAAACAAAACTCAATGAGAAACGGGTGAATTTTATGAATATAATTCCGAAACCGCAAAAAATAACGTTTTCCGGCAAATATGTCCCGAAAGGCAGCGTAACCGAGAGCGTTGACGCCGATATGGGAAAAGAGGAATACTCGCTTAATATAAACCGTGACGGCGTTTTCTTAAAGGGCGGCAGTGAGCGCGCCTTACACTATGCCGATATTACGTATAAGCAAATTCTGCGAGAGGACGGGAATATGCTTCCCGAATGTGAAATAAGTGATAAGCCCGTATTTTCTTATCGCGGCTTTATGGTGGACGTCTGTCGTCATTTCTTTACCGTGGAGGAAATAAAAAAGATAATCGATGCGGCGGCAATGCTCAAATTCAATTATTTTCATTTCCATCTTTCCGACGATCAGGGCTTCAGAGCCGAAATAAAAAAACACCCGGAGCTTTCCTTGGCAGGCGGTAGCCGCGAGGGCTCACATTTCGGTAAAAAAGAAAACGACGACAGCGTTTACAGCCATTTTTATACTCAGGCACAGCTGAAAGAAATATCCGAATACTGTAAAGAGCGATATATCGAGGTTATTCCCGAAATAGATATTCCCGGCCACGCAAGCGCCATACTTCAGGCGTATCCCGAGCTATCGTGCAATAAAGAGCAGGTTAAGGCAAAAACAAGACAGGGTATATTCAAGGATTTGCTCTGTGCCGGAAATCCCGCGACATTAAAGCTGATTTATGACATTTTAGATGAGCTTTGCGATATTTTCCCTGGCAAGTATTTCCATCTCGGCGGCGATGAAGCCCCGAAGGATAGGTGGAAAAAGTGCCCCAAATGTCAGTCTAAAATACGCGAGCTCGGGCTTAAAAACGAAGAGGAGCTGCACTGCAGTCTTGTGAACAGAGCCGCAGAGTATCTCGAAAAAAGGGCAGGCGTGTCATTTGCTGGAACGAAGCGGCAAACGGCGGTATTCTCGATAAAAACATAACGCTTGCATATTGGCTTGATAAAACGGGCATCTCGGTAAAGCGCGCAAATGAGGGCTGCCCCGTAATTATCGAAAAGTTTAAGCCGTATTATGCCGATTATCCGTACGGTATGTACCCTCTTAAAGATGTATATATGTTTAACCCGAAGAGCATAAAGGGCTTAACGGAAACAGGCAAAAAATCAATAGTCGGAGTGGAAACACCTATATGGACGGAGTACATCACGGATTTTGAACGGCTTTGCTATATGTGCTTCCCGAGGTGGTTCGCCGTCGCCGATACCGCGTGGAACGGCAGAGACGAAAAGAATTACCGTGAATTTCGTCTTGCGGCAAAGTCTTACTGCGACGCGCTTAGAAAAATGGGCGTTTCTTCCGCTCCCGAATGTGATTGGGACGAGAGTCCGCAAAAGCGACTTCGTGAAACCCTGGCGTTTGCCGATAATCTTATGACAAAGAATATGCTGCGTCAGCTTTTAAATGTCGAAGAATAAACATAAACAAATATAAATAAGTATAAGCAAACCTAAACCCAAATCCAAACCAAACCCCAAACAGGTGAGAATAACCGAAAGCAGGCAAAAAGCACAAATAAGTAACCATATACCGACAAGTAAAACAAACATTCGCCGAAGCAAAGGCAAAAAACGCACCACACTTTCGTGAGGTGCGTTTTTTGCGGCTTATTGCCGGTGGTGCCGATGACCGGACTTGAACCGGTACGGTATTGCTACCGAGGGATTTTAAGTCCCTTGCGTCTGCCGATTTCGCCACATCGGCGCATTTCATGCTTTGATATTATATTAAATTAAAGCCTCATTGTCAATAATTTACTAAAATTTTTTCAAATGCAAACAGGTATTACGCACATATTTTGCGCCGTGTTTTATTGACGACGCAATATTTATGTAGTAAAATATCAATAAGTTGCAAGATAAACCGCAAAATCGACGCTTTTTGCCGGTTCGTCTTTGCAACTTGGGCTTATACAGTTTAATATTTGATAAAAAATACGGTTTCGCGGTTCTTGCCGCGAATTAAAAGGGAATCCGGTTAAAATCCGGAACAACCGCCATTACTGTGTTTGACGTAAGAGAGTCCGATCCATTGGAGCTTTCCGAGAAGGCGACTCTTCCCGTGATGTATGGGATCATAAGTCAGGAGACCTGCCGTATTTTTATGGTTAAACACAACTTTGGTGAGAAGAGTGCAGCCGATTTATCAGCTTTTGATTTGTGCTGTCGTTGCACTCTTTGCCCGATTGCGCAAGATTTTTTCGTTGGTTAATTTGTTGCACTCTCCCTGCTTTTCGGCAGGGAGAGATTTTTTGTGTTCGGAGGATTTTATGTTTGGCGACGACAAAGAAAAATGGGCAGTAAATGAGCTTGTGCGTAAATCCGAGGAGCTGAAAAGGCTTCCGCGAAAAGACGATTTTGATGACGCCACACGCTCGCGAATTAAGGCATTTTTAGGCCCTTGGCCGCGCGCTCTCGAAAAAGCCGGTCTTAAAACTCCCGGCGGGAAGCGCAAAAAGTAAAGAGTTTTGAAAGGAGTAAGGTATGTTAAAACCTAAAAAGACAGTAAAGAAATGTCTGTCATGGCTTCTTGCTCTTGTGATGATATTGTCTGTGATACCCGTTGCGGTACTTGCCGCACCGGCTGATCTTTCAATATCGTCGGCAAAGGAGCTGCTCGCGTTCTCCGAAAAGGTGAACGGCGGTGAAGACTTTTCGGGAAAAACAGTAGAGCTTACAGCCGATATCGACCTCGGCGGAGAAGGCTCCGAATGGACGCCTATAGGTTCCTCGTCATCGGCTTTTGCCGGAACATTCGACGGAAACAACCACGTAATCAGCGGACTTTACATTTCTTCGGGCTCCAATGCGGGACTTTTCGGAAAGGTAAACGGCGGTACGGTTAAGAATGTTACGGTTAAGGGCAGCGTCAGCGGTTCTTCTTCGGTTGCAGGCGTTGTCGGTTACCTCAATGCAGGCAATATAATTGGCTGCGGAAATAATGCCGATGTCAGCGGCTCTTCGGGAGTCGGCGGCGTAGTGGGTTATGTCGGCGGCGCGTCTACCGTTTCGGGCTGCTACAATTCGGGTAATGTCAGCGGTACAACAGGCTACATAGGCGGCGTAAGCGGTCAGCATTGGCGCGCAGGCAAACTCGAAAACTGCTATAACACAGGTAAGGTATCGGGTCCTGCCTCTGTCGGCGGTGTAGCCGGCGGACACAAAGCGGCGTCTCCCGAGCTTGTAAATTGCTACAATGCAGGCACGGTTGAAGACTCGGCAGGCTACCAAAACAATATCGGCGCATTGATAGGCGCCACAAGAGGAACGGCGGAAAACTGCTATTATCTCTCAACCTCGTCTTTCGCGGCAATAGGCAATAAAGGCGATGTTGACGGCGCGGCAAAGGTTGACTCCGTAACCGAGACTATGCTCGGTTCGGCATTTGTTTCGGGCGACACAAATCCGAAGCTTGCTTGGGAAAGCCTTGTTTCCGCAGATAAGCCCGTTCGTCCTTCGTTCAGCGAGGGAACCGAGCTTTCGGCAAAGCTTTCGGGTTACATTAAAGAGGCAGTCAAGAGCTCAAAAACCAAAGCGGGGCTCACTTCCGCCGACACTCTTTTGGGCAATGAAGGCTATATGTCAGGCGCCAGCTCTACGGCTACCGACTGGATGGCACTTGCTATGGGTCGTTACGGATATTTCGATTCCGTAGACGGAAAATATACTTATCTTATCGACGACGGCACAGGCTACACCGACTATCTCAATGCCATGAAGTCATACGTCGAAAAGACATACACCGAAAACGGCGGTACACTTCACAGCGTAAAGGCTACCGAGTGGCACAGAGGTGTTGTTACAATAGCGGCTCTCGGCGGCGACCCCGCAAGCTTCGGAACGTATAACGGTCAGCCGATAAATCTTATCGCGGACGGCAGCTATAACTGCAAGGTAAAGGGCGGTCCCGGCAAACAGGGTATAAACGGCTGGATATGGGGTCTTATTGCTCTTGATACCGGTATGTATGAGGTTCCGAGCGACGCCGCATATCAGCGTGAGCTTTTCATAAAAGAAATACTTAAAATGCAGCTTACCGACGGCGTAGACGGCAATAAATACGGCGGCTGGGTTCTCGGCGGTTACGGTTCATCGTCGGATGTCGATATTACCGCTATGGCAATACAGGCGCTCGCTCCTTATTACAATGACGATACCGTGTATACATATAAAAATGAAATTTCGGGCGACGAAGTTTCAAAAACGGTTCGTCGATGCGTGGACGAAGCATTTGACCGCTTAGGCTCAATGATGAACGATAAAGCGGGCTTTACTTCCTGGAATACCGATAACTCCGAAAGTATAGCTCAGGTTATAGTTGCGCTGACTTCTGTCGGAATCGACCCCCAAAAGGACAGCAGATTTATAACCTCCGACGGCTTAACGCTCCTTGACGGACTTCTGAGATTCCGCGATACAAATGGCGGCTTCTGCCATGTTGTCGGCAACGGCTGGAACAGTATGGCAAACGATCAGGCAACTTACGCTCTCGTAGCTTATTGGAGATTTGAAAATAAGATGAGAGCACTTTATGATATGCGCGGCGACTGGAGCGCGGAAACCAAAGCGGCAATCACGGACGCAGTAAGCGCCATAGACGCTCTTCCTCTGCCGACGGACGCAAATTATAAGTCTGCGGCAAAGAGCGCACTCGCAAAATTCCGTGCGGTTCCCGAAAACGAACGCAGATACGTAAATAATTATTCGGCTCTTGTTTCGGCAATAGAGCTTGTCGGCGGCGAGGGAGAGCTTGACTCAAATACGCCGTACATCACTTCTATCGCGGTTACAAAAGCGCCCGATAAGACCGAATATTATGACGGCGACTCTTTTGACGCTGCCGGCATGGAGGTTACCGCGTATTACAGCGACGGAGCGCAAAAGCCCGTAACGGATTATGAGATAATTTCCGGTGATTCACTTGAAGTCGGAACTCAAAAGGTATGTATAAAGAGCGGTAAACTCAAGACCTTTGTAACAGTTACGGTAAAGGATAAAATCCCGTGGGAGGGCTTGGGCTCCGAGACTTCACCGTACCTTATAAGCACGGCAGAGGACCTTTACAATCTGTCATATTACGTAAATACCAAGCTTATGGCAACTACCGGTGTTTACTTTGAAATGACCGATAATATCGACCTCAGCGACTATGACAACTGGACCCCGATAGGCTCTGACAGAAATCAGTTTGACGGTGTATTTGACGGCGACGGATATGTCATAGACAATCTTACTTCTCTCCGCGGCGGATTTTTCGGAACTGTCTGCCAAAATGCCGTAATTAAGAATGTCGGTGTCGCAAGCGGCGAAATCGGCAAAGAAAATATATACGCTTCGTTCCTCGGCGGTATCGCCAAATGGAGTAACGGCGCAGACTTTATAAACTGCTGGAACGGTGCCGATATTTACGGCAGCGGTTACATGGGCGGTATAGTCGGTACAGTGCGCGACGGCGGCAAGAGTAATATCACGGGCTGCTACAACGTAGGCTCGCTTTATGCAAGCAGCGGCCATACAGGCGGTATTGTAGGACATCTCGATACTACAAGACGTGATACTTCGGTTGAGGTTACCATAGACAACTGCTACAACCTCGGAAGCATAAACGGTATTTATGCACTCGGCGGCATTGTAGGACAGGCTCAGGACGGCCACACCATAGTCAATTGCTATAACGCAGGTAAAATAACCTCCGCATCCGACGGTCAGGCAGGCGCAATAGCAGGCTCGCTCACAAATGATAACAGGGTCCAAGAATGCTATTATGACTCTTCCGTTACAGAGAACGGAATCGGAAACGGTGACGGAAGTACCACAGGCGAGACAACCGAGTTTATGAAATCTCCCGAATTCCTCGCGCTTCTCGGCGAAAAAATTCAAAAAAGACGAATATTCTCTTGTAAACGGCGGCTATCCGATCCTTTATTGGCAAAAGACTTTTGATGCCGACGATGTAAACGAGGTTGTCGAAAAAATCAACGACATCGGCGATGTAACGGCGGACAGCGGCGTTAAAATAAACGAGGCAAGAAACGCATATGACAATCTCGACGACGATTTAAAGCCGTACGTTTCAAATCTTGATGTGCTTTTGAACGCCGAAAAAGAACTTTCCGAAATAATAAGCCTCAAAGAAGCCAAAAAGACAGCACTCGAGCAGCTTGAGAGCTACAAGGATGCTTCGGATTACACACTCAATCGTGAGGCATTTAACAAGGCTCTCGAAAAAGGTATGGCTGATATAAGTGCGGCGAAGAATAAGGACGAAGTGAATACCGCTTTGATAAAAGCCAAGGCGGCACTTGACGAAATTCCGACAGATTCGTCACTCGGTAGCAATGACAACGGAAATGTCAATGTACCGTCGGTACCGGGTACAGACGGGAATACGTCAAATTCCGGAAATATCGCCGATACGGATATTAAGGGCGTTTCAATTCCCAAAACAGGCAGAATCGGAAATGCGGCGGTTGCATTTTTAATGTTCTCTTCTTTTGCTGCGGCAATGGCTGTTACCGCCAAACGCAAAAAGGACGAAGAATAAGACGGATTGATTACGTACCCGACGGGGCATTTTGTCTCCGGCGGGTACATCGCTTACACTAAACCGAAAAATGCCGATTATCGGCGGATTCATTTTGCAAGGGAGGTATATACCACGGATAAAAACAAAACCAAAAGAGCTCTTATTTGCTTTTTTATGTGTTTTTTGCTTATTCTGCCGTCGTCTCGGGTTTTTGCTGCGGCAGGCCCTACGCTCAGAACTACGCTTTCCGACAATACAACTCAGCGCGGAAGCAAAAAGACATTTGACGTATGGGCGAGAAATGCGTCAGGCGAAAAAATAAAAGCGACGGTTACGTTTAACGGCGAAAAGCTTTCGCCCACATGGGACGATAACGAAAAATCAAGCTATACCCTTAACTTTACCTTTGAGGGCGATAACACGGTTGTCGTTTCGGCATCGTCCGACGGCGGGCGAAAAAAGCAGCTTACATATCACATTAACTACGAGAAAGCGCGGCAGGGCGAAAAAATCGGCACGGCTGTTTGGAGCGTCGAAATGTTCACCATAGGCTGCGGATATCTCGTGTATCCCCAAAAAGTAAATATATACGAGGGCGAGACGTCCGCTCAGCAGCTTTTGCGCCTTCTTAACGAAAACGGATATGTGGGTTATTACGGCGGCAGCGTAAGCTCTTCGTTTTACCTCGCATATGTAGCCGACGGTACGGCGTCTGCGGCGAGATATAACAATTATCAGAGAAGCTCGTCCGCTTCGTCTCCGAAAGCACTCGGAATTTCACCGACAATACCGTCTGTTTTGGTGCCGCATCTTAAAAGCACAATGACGTTTTATGACCCCGGCGATTATGAGAAAAACTGGAAAGGCCATCTCGGTGAATTTGTAATAACAAACGGCTCGGGCTGGATGTATTCCGTCAACAACGTTTTCCCGAATGTCGGTTTTGCCGATACATACCTTTCCGACGGAGATATCGTCAGAGTACAGTTCACTCTCGGCTACGGAGCGGATATAGGCGGCTTCGGTGCTATGGGAACCTCAATTCCGAATGTCGAAAATCAGCCGAAATCCGGCTATTTTTCGGTGGCGAATAAGGACTTGCTTACAAAGGCAATAGAAAGAACCATTTATTCGGGTCTTATAACGCGCTCAAATGTAAAAAATGCATACGCCGCGGCATTATCCGTTGCCGAGACGCTTGACGCTTCGCAAAGCGCGGTCGATAACGCGGTTTCCGCTATCAATTCGGCACTTCAAAATCCGGGGTCGGAAACAAACTCCGCTCCTGCGGATGCTCCTTTGTCCGTCGGCGGCAGCGGCGCTCATGTGTCCTCCGGTGCGGCATTAGGCGGCAAGAATGCGTCGGGCGGCGCGGCAGCTGCCGCTTCCGGTGGGTCTGCCGACGCTGTCGCGGCTTCGGCTGCGGAGGAATCCGCTTTTTCCGAGACCGATGCGGGAACGGAGGAGATAACCGAAGCTTCAGAGGCTCTTTCCGAGAGCGAAGAGAGCACGGAAAACGCCGTATCATTGTCGGAAAACAAAAAATCAAAAACGCTTGTCACGGTAATATGCTTGGTATCGGCATTTATCGTTTTGGCAGGCGGAGTATGCTTTATTGTGTTTTATGTAAAGAAACGCCGCAAAAACGGCGAAAAAGAAAAATCTGTTAAGGAGAGCTCTTCCCAAAAATGACAAAACGTGTTATTTCGGTGTTTTTATGCGTCCTGTGTGTTATATCCTCAATTTCTTTCATCGTATCGGCAAAAGAGAATAAGGAGTATACGTCCGACAATTTCCTTAGCGTCGCGGACGGTATTATCGCATGGAAAAAAGCCGATAACGGCTCGGAACCCGACGGATATTTGATTAACGATAAATATTTGGAAAATGCGGGTACTACTCCGGGGGATTGGTATCCCATAGCTCTCGGCAGACTCGGAATACAGGATAACAACGAGGGCTATCTTGCGGTCATAAAAGACAGGGTAGAGGAGCGTTATCGCGAAAGCGGAAGGCTCAGTGCCGCAAAGGCAACCGAGTGGCACAGAATAGCACTCGCCGTTCTCGCTATGGGCGGCGACCCGACAAATTTCGGAACCGACGAAAACGGCGCGCCGATAAATCTGATAGCGGACGGAACCTACGACCGCGGCAAGACAACGCCGCTCGGAAGACAGGGCATAAACGGCTGGATATGGGGGCTTATAACTCTTGACAGTATGCGCTATGCCGTGCCTGACGGAGCGTACAACACCCGCGACGATATAATCGTTGAAATAATTTCAAAGCAGCTTTCCGACGGCGGATTTGCCCTGAGCTCGGATGATGCAGACCCCGATATTACCGCTATGGCGATAACGGCACTCGCACCATATTATAATTCCGAAAAAATATATTCTTATCACAGAAAAGCGTTGTCCGCCGATGAGAGCAAAACGGTGCACGAGGTTGTTGATGAAGCGGTTTTGTGCCTTTCACGTCTGCAACTCGACACGGGCGACTACAAAAGTTGGGGAACTCAGAATGTAGAGAGTACCGATTGGGTGGCGGTGGCGCTGTGCAGTCTTAATATCGACCCTCTCTCGGACAGCCGTTTCATAAAAAACGGCAACACCCTTTTTGACGGTATAATGCGTTACAGAATGACGGACGGCGGATTTGTCCATTCGTTTACTTACGACCCCGACAATCCCACATCTTTGCCCGATAAATCAAATACCATGGCGTCGGAGCAGACCCTTTATACCATGGCATCTCTTTGGCGGCAAAAAAACGGTATGAGAACTCTTTTCGATTTCAGAAAAGAGCAGAGCTCCGCGCTTAAATCGCGAATAAACGACCTTACTTCCGACATTTCTAAAATCGGCAATAAGACCGATAAACAAACGCTTCGCGAGCTTCTTGCGGTTTTTTATTCGTTGCCCGAAGCAGAGCGGTGCTACGTGAGCAATTATTGGACTTTGTCCGATGAAGCCAAAAAACGCGGAATAGACGTTTCGGAAATAGCGGGTGAAACCGCGGTGATTGTGTTTTCGGATGATGACGCAAACGACGACGCCATTTTGTATTTTACCGATTCCGACCGTGCAATAGTTGACTCTCTGCCCGAAAAACTCACTACGGAGCAGTATGTTTTGGTTGTAACATTGCTTGATAAGCTCGAAAGGAGTGAAGGTTTTGACGGTAAAGACGCATATCTCCGAAAGCTTGTTTCGGCAAAGGAGCAAATTGCCGCGGTTCAGGCGGAAATAGATTCGCTGAACGACGACATTAAAGCCGAGCTTTATCCGTTTGATAAAATCACGCTCAAGGATAGGGGCAAGGTGAATAAAATCGTTAAACGCTATAACGCGCTCAGCGAATATGACAGAGCAAAAATCGAGCGTTGGGAGGATGTCGTCAAGACAAAGACAAAGCTTGACAATATCGTTCGCGCCATAGTAATATCTGTTGTACTGTTTGTTTTAGCGGTAGGACTTACCGTGTTTATAATTATAAGAATCAGACGCCGTAAGATGAAAAAAACTCTCGAAATGGAGGAGCTTGCGGCAATGTATAAGGATGAAGACGACGAAATGCGGTAATTTTTTCTCGTGGAAGGGGAGTCATAATTGAAAAAAGATATTTTGGCGCTCCTGTCGTTGGCGCTGATAATAGCCGTATTGATTCACGGCACAAACATTCAGTCCGTTGACGAGTACTACCTTACTCATATCGACGATATAACCCCGCAGAGCGAGACGGTTTTTATCAGTATTCGCTGTGATACCGTGCTTCAAAATTACGACGAGCTTGACATAGTCCTGCAATCCGATAAATACGTGCCGCAAAACGGCGTTATATTGCCGGAAACCGAATATGTGTTAAGACCCGGCGACACCGTTTTTGATATACTTGACAGAGCGGTAAGGTATAATAAAATACAGATGGAGTATCAGGGTGCCGATAAAAACAGCTATGGCAGCGTATACGTTCAGGGTATAAATTATCTGTACGAATTTTCCTGCGGACCGCTTTCGGGTTGGATGTATCAGGTGAACGGCGAATTTCCGAATTACGGATGCTCAAAATACAAACTGAAGGACGGCGACCGAATAGCATGGGTCTATACATGCGATCTCGGCAAGGACGTCGGCTGTATATGGATGGGAGATGAAACGGGATGAAAGCTTTCGGCGGATATCATCCGGCTGTTACTTTTACATATTTTATATCTGTGCTGTTAACGGCTATGTTTGTATGGAATCCCGTAATACAGCTCACAGCACTCCTCGGCGGCATTATGTTTTCGCTTATGCTCGTGAGGAAAAAGGCTATTTTAAGCGATATGGGCTTTTATCTTCCGCTTTTTCTGCTTGTGGCTGTTACAAATCCTCTGTTTTCGCATAACGGCGTTACTCCGCTTTTCTTTATGAACGGTAATCCGGTAACGCTTGAAGCGGTTGTTTACGGCGTTTTTATCTCGGTGATGGTTGTCGGAGTGCTGTTTTGGTGTAAGTGCTATAATGAAATTATGACCGAGGATAAATTCTTATATCTGTTCGGCAGAATTATCCCAAAAATGTCGCTTGTGCTTTCCATGGCTCTCAGATTTGTTCCGATGTTTAAAAGACAGATGAAAAATGTGAGCAGAGCGCAAAAGGCAATGGGGCTTTATTCGCAAAAAAGCTATGTTGACAGATTACGCGGCGGAATACGAGTGTTTACGGCGATGATTTCGTGGTCGCTTGAAAATTCCATGGAGCTGTCGTCGTCTATGAGAGCGCGCGGATACGGTCTGCACGGCAGAACAAACTTTTCGCTGTTTAAATTCGGGGCGAGAGACGCGGCGGTTTTATTGTCGGGATTATTGCTTTTTGCTGCCGTACTTATAGGCGTCGGCAGCGGAAGCATCGATTTTACATTTTATCCGGAGCTCGGCAAAATCAGCCTTTCGTTAAAATCGTTAATTACTTACATTTCGTTTTTTATATTATCGTTTCTTCCGTTTTTTATTGAGGTAAAGGAGAATTTAAAGTGGAAATATTACATATCGAAAATTTGAATTTCCGTTACCCCAAGGCGGAAAAAGACACTCTTCACAATATTTCTCTTAACATCGGGCAGGGTGATTTTACTGTAATATGCGGCGCAACTGGCTGCGGAAAGACCACCCTTTTAAAGCTGATTAAAAACGAGCTTGCTCCCGCAGGAGAAAAGAGCGGCGAGATACTCTATAACGGGAAAAGCATCGATTCCCTCAGTCTTCGCGAGAGTGCATGTGCCATAGGGTTTGTCGGGCAAAATCCCGATAATCAGATAGTTACGGACAAGGTTTGGCATGAGCTGTCGTTCGGCCTTGAAAATCTCGGCGTGCCGCAAAACGTGATTCGCCGCAGAGTGGGCGAGATGGCGAGCTATTTCGGCATACAGGATTGGTTCCGCAAAAAAACAGACGAGCTTTCGGGCGGTCAGAAGCAGCTTTTAAATCTTGCGTCGGTTATGGTAATGCAGCCCAAGGTGCTTATCTTAGATGAGCCCACAAGTCAGCTTGACCCCATAGCCGCGGCTGATTTTATAGCGACGCTTAAGAAACTGAATACCGAATTCGGCATTACCGTGCTTTTGGTAGAACACCGTCTTGAGGACGTTTTCCCGATAGCCGACAAGGTTTTGCTTATGGAAAACGGCTGCGTGCTTTTATATGATTTACCGCGTGCCGTCGGCAAAAATCTTAAAAAAATAAATCCCGAGCATCCTATGCTCAAGGGTCTTCCGAGTGCCGTAAGGCTTTACAATCTGCTCTCGTCGGACGAAGTCTGCCCGCTTACGGTTAAAGAGGGGCAGGAATTTTTCAGACGCAATTTCAAAAGGAATATAGACTTTTCCGACGGTGATAAATCAGAATATTCCGATAAAACCGATACGGCAATCGAGCTTAAAAATGTTTGGTTCAGATATGAAAGAGATTTGCCCGACATTCTGCGCGGCGTAAATCTTAAAGCGTATCGCGGCGAGATAATTTGTATTCTCGGCGGCAACGGCACGGGAAAAACGACAATGCTGAATGTTATTTCGGGTCTTAATAAGCCGTATCGCGGCAAAATAAAGATAGACGGCAAAAAAATCAAGGATTATAAGGGCAATTCGCTGTACCGAAAGAAGCTTGCATATCTGCCGCAAAATCCGCAGACGGTATTTTTAAAGGATACCGTTTCGGGCGATCTCGAAGAAATGCTCAAGGCGATGGAGTATAAAAAAGAAGAGCGCGAAGAAAAAATACGCGATATTTCCGAAAAACTCGGTATAACGGATTTGCTTACGAAGCATCCTTATGACCTCAGCGGCGGTGAACAGCAAAAATGCGCCCTTGCGAAAATGTTGCTTTCAGAGCCTGCAATACTGCTTTTGGACGAACCGACAAAGGGACTTGACGCCTTTTCAAAGTCCTCGCTTTTGATTGTATTGAAGAAGCTTAAATCGGACGGAATAACGGTTGTTATGGTAACTCATGATGTTGAGTTTGCCGCTGTCGGTGCCGATAGGTGCGCGCTGTTCTTTGACGGCGAAATCGTTTCTTCCGATGCGCCGAATTCGTTTTTCGCCGAAAATAATTTTTATACGACGGCGGCAAATCGCATAGCCCGTCCGCTTTGTCCCACAGCGATAACGAGTGAAGAGGCGGCTGAGTGTTGCCGCGGAAACGGAGAAGATAATGGTTAAAAAATGGCTTTCGTATATTTTCCCGTGTATTTTGGTGCCTGCGGCGGTTTTGCTCGGTGCCACAGTGTTTAAAGATAAACAGTATGCATGGATATCGCTTTGCGTTGCAGTGTTGTCGTGCGTTCCGTTTTTTTTCGCCTTTGAAAAGGGAAAAAGCGGTACAAAGGAAATGATTTTAATAGCTGTTATGGTCGCGTTATCGGCAGTCGGCAGACTTATTTTTGCGTGGGCACCCAGCGTAAAACCGGTGACGGCACTCGTTATAATAACAGCGATGTATTTCGGTCCACAGGCAGGCTTTATGACGGGTGCGCTGACCGCCGTAATATCGAATTTTTATTTTGGGCAGGGTCCATGGACACCGTTCCAGATGTTTTCGTGGGGTATAGTCGGGCTTATAGCCGGAGTTTTCGCTCCGCAGCTTAAAAAGAGTCTTGTGTTCAGAATAATTTACAGTGCCGTTTCGGGAGTGCTGTATTCTTTGCTTATGGATATTTATACAACCCTTTGGTATGACGGCACGTTTAATCTGACGCGGTATATTGCCGCTGTTACGTCGGCTGTGCCCGTTACGCTTACCTATGTAGTTTCCAATGTTGCATTTATAATAGTGCTTGCAAAGCCTATAGGCTCAGTTCTTGAACGAATTAAGACAAAATACGGAATGCAATAATGCATTCGTATAAAATCATTCACCTTTACTTTTACCGTGCCGATAGAAGACTTTTTTATCTGAAATGATGCCGTAATCGCCGTTTTTGCGCAAACATTGACGGATTTTACCATGCAAATCCGTTTTGCGTAGGCACAAAACCCTTATTGATTGCAATAAATTAAAATATTTGAATAAATCATTTGACAAAGGTATGTACGTTTGGTAAAATATATAAGCTCTTTGTTGAGCTCAATAAATCGAATACGGAGAGTTATCGAAGTGGTCATAACGGGCCTGACTCGAAATCAGGTAATCCCTAACGGGACCGAGGGTTCGAATCCCTCACTCTCCGCCAAGAATAAAGGGTATAGCGTTTGCTATACCCTTTATTCTTTTGTTGATAAGACAGCAAGGGATTCGAACCCTTACAATCTTTTGCAAGACGAAGTCTTGTCAAAAGAAGTCTATAATAGGATAGTTTGCGGAGCAAACTCGCGGGCGAACGAAGTGAGCCGAATCCCTCACTCTCCGCCAAAAAAGCAGGATATAGCAAAAGCTATGTCCTGTTTTTGCTTTAATTAAAAAGGGATTCGAACCCTTACAATCTTTTGCAAGACGAAGTCTTGTCAAAAGAAGTCTACAATAGGATAGTTTGCGTAGCAAACTCGCGGGCGAACGAAGTGAGCCGAGTCCCTCACTCTCCGCCAATAAACAGGATATAGCAAAAGCTATGTCCTGTTTTTGCTTTAAAATTAAAAAGGGATTCGAACCCTTATAATCTTTTGCAAGACGAAGTCTTGTCAAAAGAAGTCTATAATAGGATAGTTTGCGGAGCAACTCGAGGGCGAACGAAGTGAGCCGAGTCCCTCACTCTCCGCCAAAAAGGCAGGATATAGCAAAAGCTGTATCCTGTTTTTGCTTTAAATTAAAAAGGGATTCGAACCCTTACAATCTTTTGCAAGACGAAGTCTTGTCAAAAGAGGTTTACAATAGGATAGTTTGCGGAGCAAACTCGAGGGCGAACGAAGTGAGCCGAATCCCTCACTCTCTGCCAAAATTCCACCGTAATTTTGATAAAATTACGGTGGAATTTTCTTGTTTGTCAGTCTGTATTATGGTACTATGATTTCGACAAATCGGATTTTTAAGGGGCGTCACTGTTATGATTAGAGAATTACGAAAAGCGGATATAAATAAAGTTGCAGATATATGGTTGGATACAAATATAAAGTCACATTATTTTATCTCTGCTCAATATTGGAAAAGTAATTTTGAGTTAGTAAAAAAACTGCTATTGCAGGCAACAGTCTATGTTTACGAGGATAAGCAGGAAATACAGGGCTTTATAGGGTTGAGTGACGAATACATTGAAGGTGTTTTTGTTTCTGCCGAAATGCAATCTCAAGGTATAGGTAAAATTTTGCTAAACTACGTAAAGGAAAAAAGAAACACATTGTTCTTAAATGTATATCAAAAAATACACGGGCAATATCTTTTTATCAAAGAGAAGGGTTTGAAATCCGGCGCAATGGCATTGATGAAGCTACCGGTGAAAAAGATTATGTAATGGTATGGCAACGGAAATAGACAATTTCAGTTGTATAGCATAGCACAGCTATATTTTTTTCTAAATAGTAGTTCAATCGGCAATAGTTGCCCCCCTCCAAACCGTAATTACGCCCCCTTAACGGGTTTCTATTAAAATTAGAGTTGTTTGCTATAAAAGCAGGATATAGCAAAAGCTGTATCCTGTTTTTGCATTTTCGTTGTGTGTGAACAAGCCGTAATAAAAGCGGCAGAGTGTACCGTTTTTGCGTGTCGGTAAAGTGCATTTAATTTCCTTTATCGTTCTTAAAAGCAGCCGCTGTTGACAAAACGAAAAAAACAATATAACATATTGTATACATACAATATGTTGCGGAAGTAACACATATTCTGTTACTTATAAAAAGCGGGGGTTAATATGGATAAAAAGAAATCAATTAAAAATCTCGTCGTCGTTTTAATTGCAGTGGTGTTATTGGGGCTTCTTTGGGCTTTTGTCAAAAACCAAGTGACAACAACGCCGATATATATTGTTGTTGATACCTTTGTTCTGATTATACCGAGCATAATTTTGATACCCGGAATAATTTGCTATATCGCTTACTTTTTTGTCAATGACGCAAAAGTAAAATCCGCGCTTAAGATAAGCTCCTTATGTATAGCGGCTTTCTGCGTGGTTTTCTCCGTGTCGTTTTTTGCCGCGGTATTTGTAAATTCGGGCAGCGAAAAGACGAGCAGCTATAAAGAAGCCGCCGAGAGTAAATACAGCTTGGGTAATTTTGTCGATTTGTCTGATTACGAGGCTGAGCGTTCGGATAATGAGCTGTATTCAAACGGCTTTTTAAGCGGTTATTATACTGTTGATAATTACTCTAAAAGCGACGGCAGCTATAACTATTATACAGCTACCGTATATGAGTATACCGGCGGAACGGCGGCTTCGCGAAAGCTTATTAAGAAAAGGCTTGAAAAAGAACTGTTAAGGAAGACCTCGGTCGGCGGAAAAAACATTAAATATACAGACGGAACCGAGGGCGATTACCGATATAAATACTGTAATTACACAGACAAATTTGAAATGCAGTCTTCGTCATATTTCAGTATCGTAGCGGAAAGCAGCGATAAGGTAACGGTATATATATTAAATTCGGATTATAAAAATCATTTCGGCGAGCCGTTTGACGCGGAAAAAATTATCAGCTCAATTTGCAGCTGATACTTGCGGCCTTTGCGGCCAAGTGAATTGTTTTTAACCATGTTAAGCACTCTCTGCTTTTTAAATGAAAGTGAAGGGTGCTTTTTTGTGTTTAAGGGCAAATCAAACGTTTTTTCGTCATATATAAGCGGCAAAAGGAAAGCGTGAATGTTAACGCTGCGGAAAGCATTTTATTATGAGAGGCAGCTGCCATATTTGGCAAAAGTTTAACGATAAATGTGTTGACATCTATAACCAAGTCATATATAATGAAAGCAAATATATTTGGTAAAGGATTGAGTTAATGGTAAAAAAACTGACGGCAGTATTGCTTACGATGTGCATGGCTGTTTCGCTGTTGCCTATGTTCGCTCAGGCGGCGTCAAAGCCTGATATTAAAGTGGGCGATTATGTCAAAATGGGAACATATAATAACGCCTCGATTCTTTGGCGCTGTGTGAGTATTGATGATAACGGTCCGCTTATGCTTGCAGACAGAATTGTTGACACTCTTGCGTATGATGCCAAGACAAACGACAACAGCAATTCGAAATCGCACAGCAGAAGCTATAAGCGTGCCGATTACGGCTCAAATTATTGGAAAGACAGCAATATGCGTTCCTGGCTCAATTCAACTGCGGCTGCAGGTAAGGTCGATTGGCTTTGCGGTAACCCGCCGAAGGATGGTTATGTCAGCGGAACAGGGGCCTATAATAATAAAGCGGGCTTTTTAAATGAATTTTCAAAGTCGGAAATTGCCGCTATGAAAACCGTTACCCAGCGTTCTCTTGTCTCTCATCCCGAATACAATAAGGGTATTGTTGAGGGCGACGCAAATTCCGATTTGTTATACTACACCGATATTTCGGAGGCTGTGGCTAATTATGATGATTCATATTTTGAAACCACGACCGAAAAGGTGTTCCTTCTCGATGTGAAACAGGCTAACGCCGTGTGGAAAAATCTTAAAGGCTATTATGTCGCATACAACAATGACGGTATGGCTTGGCCTTATTGGCTTCGCACTCCCGTTACCGACTGTAATCATGATATGCGTTATGTCAGCTCGTCGGGCGAGGTGGGCAGGTATGCTCCGTGGTATTCCGATTTGGGCGTAAGACCTGCGTTTTATCTCGATACCGAGTATTTTGTCGCAACCTCCGGCAGCGGCACTCAGGGCAATCCTTATGTTGGCTCTGCTCCGAATAAGCAGGAGGCGGATTATACAATTTCAGAGCCTGCGGAAGAGGCAAATCCCGATTGGAATGTCAGCACCGAGCAAAGCATTCAGCCCACGCTCGGACCATGGTATTCGGCTGACGGGAAATACTCTAATCCTACCATTCCCGTATACACTATTCAGAAGACTCGCAGCGACACGGAAAATATGGTTGTCGTCATTTGCGGTGAGGGATATACAAAAAGTCAGCAGGGTAAATTTATCAATGATGTAAAACGACTTTGGCAAGAGGCTATGAAATACGAGCCGTATCGCAGCTATGCCGACAGATTTAATGTTTACGCCCTCTGCACAGCCTCAGAGTCTACATTTGATAACGGAGGAAGCACCTTCTTCGATGTTATAGTTGACAGCTACAATTCTCCGGTTATTTCTAACAATCTCCACGGAAGCCAATGGAAGAACCATATTTTGGAAAGATGTATAGGACCTGAGTTTATAGAGAAAATTCACGATGCTCATATCAAAAAAACAACCGACCCGAACACGATTCCGACGAAACCTAACGGCGAGTGGAACGAGTATGAACCGTATTACTATGTTCACGATTATATTGCGCAGTTCGCCGTGGTTGTAAATACAAAATCCGATTTCGGCGGTGCCTATAACAATCGCGAATACGGCTTCCACTATTTTATTACACCGTCAGACAGCTATCGTGCGCCTAAGACATTTGCGCACGAGCTTGGGCATAGCTTGCTCGGCCTCGGCGATGAGTACAGCACCGGATATTTACTTGGGGATAAGGAACTGAAGTCCCTGAATCTCTCCTCGGTTGAAGACCCGGCAAAGATAAAATGGTCTCAGCTTTTAGGCTTCAGAAACACTTATACCTGCCGCAATGCTTACGGCTCAAAAATGCTTGTCTCAAGCTACGAGTGTATAATGAGAGATACAAATTATCAGTTTTGCGAGGTTTGCCGCTTGCAGGGCTACAAGAGAATGTCTCAGCTTGTCAAGGATGCAGAGCTCTACGTTGCCACGCCTGAGGTTAAGGAGTACACCGGAGCCTACTCAAGCCCCTCTGATTTTACGGACCTTGAAACAAGCTCGTACTATACTTATACTTCAAATCGCAGCGGCAGGCTTTTGAGCGGTAACGGTAAAAGCAGATTTAATACCGATATGAACGGTAAAAAAATCGAACTGCGCACCGTCGTTCAAAATGTTTCGGATAAGCAAGCAAGGCAGATAAGATTCAAAATGTGGATAAGGCATTCCGACGGCAGCGTGGCAACCGATTCATCGGGTAATCCGCTTCAGACTACTCAAACCTTTGACATTCCCGTTTGGAATGATAAGGCGAATTTCTGGCCGATAGGTGCTTTGGACCACATCAAAAGCGATTTTAATTCAGGTCTGAAGAGCTGCTCGCTTATTTATCAAATTCCGTCCGACGCTCAGCTTTTGAACGGTGATACCGTGGCATTTCAGGTGCTTGACGAAAACGGTAACATCTTAGCGGACGATAATACGGAAACACAGCGTTACACAACCGTTTCAATCCAATATAAATTTGAGGACGGCTCAGAAATACCGAATACTGCCGGAGGAACATTTACTGTTCCGTATGGCACAAAGCTTGGTTTGACGCCGGCAAAATCGCTTTACGGTTATGAATTTGTGAAGGCCGACGGCTTGAATGAGCCGATTGTTTCAGACGGTACGGTTGTTACATATTATTACAAAAAGAAAGCTGCTTCGGAAGAAAAGCCCGCACTTGCAATTGACAAGGCTTCAATATCGCTCGAAAGCAGCATAACAATGAATTTCAAAGTACCTAAAAGCAGTCTTTCGTCTTACGATGATTTCTATATGACATTTAAATGTAACGGAAAAGAAGAAAAGGCTACACAATATAAGCAGAACGGGGATTACTACGTATTCTCGTACAAGGGCATAAATCCGCAGCTTATGAATGATGAGGTTACTGCGGTGTTGCACGCCAAAAAGGGAAACGAGGAATACACAAGCCCCGAAAAGGCGTTGAGCGTCAAGGAGTACGCCTATACATTGCTCGACAGATACAGCAGCGATGAATACTCAAAGCTTCGCACGCTGCTTGTGGATTTGTTGAATTACGGTGCGATGGCACAGAAATATGTAGGGTATAAGACGGATAATCTTGTTAATTCCGAGCTGACCGCTGTTCAAAAAAGCTGGGGCAGCAATGGGGCAGAGGAGTTTAAGAATATCAGCAACTTAAATTACAAAACAATAAGCAGTCCTACGGCGCAATGGAATACTTGCGGCTTGGTGCTCAACAATTCAATTATGCTCAGGGCTAAGTTTTCCGCTAAGGACGTTGAAAACAAGACCGTTGAAATCGCATTTAGGAACACAAAATTTACCTATGACAAAAATGATTTTGTGAATAACGGCGACGGCACATATTATGTTTATTGTAATGAGCTTTTTGCACACGAGCTGAGCGATAAGCTTTTGCTTACGGTTTATGAAAATGGCGTTCCTTGCAGCAACACAATGCTTTTCAGCGTCGAATCATACGCAAGTGTTATTCAGCAGTCAAGTGCATATAAGGGTACTGCTCTTGATGATTTAACGCAGGCTATGATGCGATACGGAAAATCCGCCGCAGCTTACAGGACTTAAAAAAAGGAGAAAAAGAATGAAAGAAGAGTATTCTGCTCCGTCATTTGAAATAACGGAATTTTGCACGGCTGATATTATTACCATCAGCACTGAACCGACTACAACCGACGTCTCGGGACCCATTGAACTTCCCGACATCAATATTTAAATACGGACTTTCGGATTGCATTATTTTGTTTTGTTCGGTTATGACAAGAAAGCAGGATTGTTTTAAAACAATCCTGCTTTTTTTTAATTGCGAGACAGAGACGGCAAATTTTGCCGCAGTCTCCCGAAAATCACGGGAGAGATAGGTTTCCTTCATCGTCCTGTCTCCGTCCCAGCTTTCACGAAGCCCTTCTTTTTATACCCGCAGTCGCAGTATGGGCCGCCGGAGGCGAGAGTGTACTGCCACACAAAGTCAGTCGCGCCGCCTGCTTCGCTCATGGTGTAGTCCAAACGGCACAGCGCGGGAGTGAGGTCATATAGCCCCAGCTTTTTCATCAGCACACAGATGCCGCATTTTGTGAAGCGTCCCTCGTAGCCGCTGTTGTCGGAATATTCGTAAAGCTCCATATTCCATGAATACGGGTTGCGGTCAGCGGCTCTCAGCGCGGCGGTGGCTTTCATACCGGCAATGTCCTTTTCGGTGAATTTGCTCTTTCCGCTCTTGCGGCAGAACCATTTCATCGGCTTTGTCATCATGGATTTTGCGTAGTAATCTGTCAGTCTGTCCACCTTTGGGTGCTCCGGCATGGAAAGAATAAACGCACCGATCATTGCGCAGTTGACGATGTTCATCTTGAACCGGTCGCCTTTTTCAAATTCGGGCAGCTCGGAGATGATCTCCCTGTATTTCGGCTTTGCTTTTTTCGTAATCGCTTTTGCCGTATCGACATCATAGCCGAATACAACCGTCAGCTGCTTTTGGAACGAGCCTGCAAACATCGTCCACATGCCGAAAGGCATTCCAAAATAGGTCACTTTTTGTCCCTCCAATCGCATATCACGCGGGTTATGCGGCGGTCAATGTCAATGCGAGCCGTTTTACACTCCCTGGGATATTTCTTCGCAGCGCTGAACGCCAGCTTGACAAACAGTGCCGAGCCGACGGGAAGCATGGTCTTGAGCATACCGTCGGGGAAAACAAAATGCGTGCCGTGCTCATATACGACCGCCTCGACTTCGCAGGAGTGTGGTTTCTCCGCAAGGCGTTTTTCCATGCGGCGGATATATTTTGCGGTGTCCCAAAGCGCGTCGTCCTCTGCGCCGACAAGAAACAGCTTGCCGCAGATATTCTCGACCTTTATGAATTCCTCCTCGGTAATCGGGTGCGCCGCTTCAGAGTCGTCAAACAGCTTGCGGGAGGCAACCATATTACCGGTGCGTTTGGACTCCTCCGAGATTATGCGCCAATAGTCAGGGTGCTGATAGCGAAACGGCATGTATGGCAAGGGCTTTCCCTTGTAAGAAAAGAGTGATTCTCCCTCGATTGGCCATTCCTTGCAGCCATCCTTTTTGCCCTGCATGAACCCCTGCCACACAAAGTCGCTGGGGGTCATTGCGATGGTCAGAGAGATATCATCAAATAGCGAAGCCGCCGTCAGGGCGAGCGTGCCGGTCGTTGAGGCTCCTGCAATGCCTATTTTTTCGTTGCCGTGTAATTTGAGCCATGCAATCGCTTTTTCGATGTATTCAAGCGGATAGTTGTGATGACCGTAGTCCTTTTTCCCGGGCGACATGGTCAATACGTTCACGCCGAGGCGAAGTAGCCACTTCACCGCAGAGCGCACCATATAGTCCTCGGGGTCGTCGCCGAGCATGGCGATGACGGCGCAGTCCGAGCCGTCCTTGCATGCCCAATACGCGCCGTAAAAGCCATCACTTTCAACATCAAAGTGGATGTGTTTCATTCAAAACGCCTCTTTCAAAAGTTGATCTTTACAATCTGCATCTTCATCATTCTGTCCCCGACCTTGGCAAGAAAACGGAAAAATCTGCTGACGGATGGGTCGCGGAGATCGGTGTAGCCCAGCATATAGCCTCGGCTGGTGACCAGCAAACGGCTGTCCCACAGAGAAAGCTCGCTTTTCGCGTCCGAAACAGCAAAATATGCGCCCACGTCCTTGATTTTCGCGCTCTTGAGCCAGGTTTTTGCGATCATTTTCACCGCCGTCCGGTTTGCCGCGTCAAATACCAGCACGCCGCTGGGGAAAGCGTCCGCCATTTTTTGAACCAAAGCCTTGACCTGCTCGGTCAGAAAGTAATAGAACACGCCGGAGGCAAAGAATACCGCACCGTTTGAAGAGTCAATTTTTCTAAACCATTCGGTATTGTTCAAATCGCATGGGATATTTTCCTCCCGCTCTCCGGCGGGCAGCAGCTCGTTGCGCACGGCGATGACATCGGGAAAGTCCAGATTGTAAATTTTACAGCTGCCGTTGTCGCAGCTTCTTCCGGTGCTGTCCAGCCCGCAGCCCAGATTGACCACCGCCGCATTGGGGTGAGATTTCAGATAATCGCGCACCTCCCATGCCAGATCGTTCTGCCGCATGGCTACCTCCAACGAACCGAAACGCTGCATCAGGCCGCGGGAGTTTTTCTCCGCCTCAGAAAAATCGTAGTCGATCTCGTCAATCAGGCGAACCGCTGTTTCGTCCCGGTAAAGATTCGGGTATAGCTCTGAGCAGACCTTCCGCGCATACAGCGGAATGATCAGCGTCTCCTGTACGGTGTTTTTCTCGATTTTATATTTCATAGGTTCCTACCTCCGTGAATAAAAACCGTCATAATTGCCGCCAGCACTGCCGAAATGACCGCCATGCCCACCGTGCCGAACAGCCACTTTTTTGCTTTGTCTTTTGCGGTGATGTATGGTTTTAAGTCCTCTGTTCCCGGAATTGTCCACGCCTTTGTGTGACCGACCCAAAAATCATCAACAAGGAAACGGTCCATCAGGTTCATCACCGATAAAATAACGAGCATTTGCCAGAAGCCTGCAAGAAAGCCCCGCGCACCGTTGAGTGCATAGACGCAGACCAGCACATAGGCGATGTAGCCGGGAACGCATACCGCTTTGAAAATCAAAGCGTTCCGCTTGATTTTTTCGTGTGTTGTAAGTCCCAGCGTTACACACCTGTCCTGAACTTCAGGGCTGTAAAGATGCACCATGCCCACCGCGCCCTTGCGGATACCGATGGCGCAAACCAGAATGAGCAGAACGCCAAGTCCTATGCCCTCCAAAATCACCTGTAAAATCATCATTAACCTCATTATCCCAAAGCCACATCAAGCGTCATCATGACGCTGAATCCTACCGCAAAGAACACCGTGCCGAGATTCGAGTGCCGCCCCTGCGACATTTCCGGTATCAGTTCCTCTACCACCACATAGAGCATTGCACCTGCGGCAAAGCTCAGCAGATACGGCAGCGACGGGATCACAAGCTGCGCCGCGAGAAGCGTCAGCACCGCGCCGATAGGCTCGACAACGCCGGAAAGCACGCCGCCGAGAAACGCTCGGCCCTTGCGTTCCCCCTCCGCCCGGAGCGGCATGGAGATTATAGCACCCTCGGGAAAATTCTGAATGGCAATGCGAGGGACAGTGCCAGTGCGCTTGCCGCAGTAATCTTCGTATTTCCCGAAAGAAAGCCTGCATACACCACGCCGACTGCCATTCCCTCCGGGATATTATGTAAGGTAACAGCCAGCACCATCATGGTGGTGCGCCCGAGCTTGCTTTTCGGACCCTCGGCCTGTTCACTTCCCACATGAAGATGGGGAATCAAACGGTCAAGCAGGAGCAAAAACAGCACGCCGATCCAAAATCCGATAAAGGCAGGGAGGAAGGACAGCTTGCCCATATCCTCCGACTGCTCAATGGCGGGGATTAGCAAGCTCCAGATGGACGCTGCCACCATCACGCCGGCGGCAAAGCCCGCAAGGGCGCGCTGCACCAGATCGCCAAGGGATTTTTTCATAAAGAACACGCAGGCCGCGCCCAGCGTTGTACCCAAGAAAGGAATCATGATTCCAAGAAAGGTTTCCATTTGTCTCACCGCCTTTGCATTGCGTTTTTATTTGTTTCTCCTGAAGCCCGCCTCATCCCGATATTCGGGATGTTCTTTTACGTACGGATCCTGGTCGCCGCAGATGGTATAGTCGCACCGGCAGCCGTTTACGCAGGTAGTCGCCCGTATAAGCTTTGCGTGCAGCAGCTCCATAGACGCAAAGTCCACATTACACAGGGCGGGCATAATATCCGTAAGACCGTGCCTGACGGCAAACTCCGCTGCCGGGCACGATGTAAATTCATAATAAATAGGCTTGTCGGTTTCGTAAGGCGCAATCGACATCTCGTAATCGTGCCATTTGTCGCAGCCGCGTTTCGCCCGCACAAACGCCTTGTACATCAGCTTCCTCCAAAACGGCTTGTTGCAGTCCACAAATTTCAGCTTGCGGAAAGTCGGAAGAATCAGATTTTCCTCCATCTCTTCGATTTCACGGAACGAAGTAACTGCTTTGCAGACCACATAATAGCTCATGATGGCGATGCAGTCGTAGGTGCCGCCTACGCCGTTGTGGAAGTTCCGTTTGCCGCCCAAATCTGTACGCCAGTCGGAGAGAAAGACCGCATACTGCCGCTGTACCTTTTCCCATACTGCCTCCCGCTCTGCTTCCGGATAGTGCAGGGCGATTTTTGCCCGTATCTCTTTCTTGCAAGGCTTTGAATACAGCACATGGCTTTTGCGGTCGAATAGGAGCTCGTTGTCCTTCATCTGATTTCCTCCGTGTTTCAATCATCACACGACCGTTTCCGATCTCATTTTTTCAAAATGTCCACGATTTTCGCAAAGTCCTCCTTTGCCTCCTTGAAGATCGGCAGCATACAGTAGCAATGTACCATCTTCTGGCGGGCGGACACCGTATAGGGGACATTTGCCCGTTTGCAAGCGTTTTCAAAATCGGGCAAAGCACCGTAGAGCACTTCGTCGGCAGAATAGAAGAAGTGAATATCGCCTACGCCGGTAAAATCTCCCTGAGAGCCGGAGAGCATATAGTCCGGCACATTCTCACAGCCGTGCCGCATGAACTTCTCCACTGTCACCATGAAGGCATAGTCGATGGAAACATCTCTTTCATTGAGCGCCTGCATCCGTAACTTTTCCGCGTCGTTCCACGGCACTTCACCGGGAGATACGGCGACGATATGCCTCGGCTGCGGCAGCGGCTCGGGCTGCGCGTTGTTGTGCGCCGCGATCCCCAAAGCCAGCGCACCGCCGGAGGAAAAGCCGCAGGTGCTGACATTTCCGCCGCCGTACAGTGTAATCATTTTTCGATAACATTCGTACACCATCGCGTATGTTTCAGTAATGCAGTGTTCCATGCAGAGTGGGTAAAACGGAAACCACACATCACAGCCTGTCTCGCGGCAGAGCTTGCGCATCACGGGCAGATCGCCTTTGTCCGGGCCGATCACCATGCCGCCGCCGAAAAAATAAAGAATAGCGCGCTCGGACGGCTTTGGATGCTCTCGCACAATCAGGCAGGGGAAGCCGTTTACCGCGATCGTTTCATAATATGCCTTGCGGTCGGTGGGCGTAAAAACGCCACGATGCCGGTTCTGCTTTTCAATTTCCTTTTGCAGCGCATCCTCCGGCAAGGCGAACGCCTTTTTCGCGCCGGAGAGCTTGTATACGCTGCGTAAGATAGATGCAAAGATACTCATGATTTAGCCCCCTCATTTCCGCGCCGTGACGCATAGCCAACTTTTCTTTTTGTGTATCTGCACATCGTGAAAGCCTGCCTGCTCCAGATACGTCTTCAGCTCGGCGTCCTTGTAGATGGTCATGCCGCCGATGATCTCCGTCCACTTCTCGTCCTTGTCCGAGTCGCCATTGCTCTCGTTGCAGATGAGAAATGTCCCTCCGGGCTTTAGCACCCGGTAAACCTCCAGGAAGCACTGCGGCAGGTCAGGCCAGAAATAGACGGTTTCAAAGGCCGTTACAGCATCAAACCAGTCATCTGCGAAGATCATATCCGCCACGCTGCCTTGCAGAACGGTGCAGCGGCCCTCCGCTATGGCGGCCTCGTTGACCTTTTTGGATTTCTCCACACTGACGGGGGAATAGTCAATGCCCTTGACAATACCCTCCGGGCATTTTTTTAGAAGTCTCTTGATGTTCGCCCCTCCGCCGCAGCCGCAGTCCAGTACCTTGGTGTCCGGCGCAGTATTCAGAAATTGAAGCCCCCACCGTGCCACAGGACTGTGACCCAGGTTCATCATGGCGACCATGATTTTCCCGCCAAGCCCCACAGGCTTTCTGGTGTTCTCAAAAAATGACATCTTATCACACCTCCGATTTCACACATTCGGTATAAGTTAACGGAAATGACGCCTTTAGAACAACGCTTTTCCGCACCGTCCAGCCGTTTTGCCGTAGGAAGCGCATGTATTCCTCGCTCGTCCACTTGCTGTGGAGGGGGAAGCCCACACGCTTCATAAAAAATGCTCTGACCTTGCCGGAAAACGAGTTCTCTGCGTGGGTAAAGGTCGGCGCAATCAACACGCCGTCATCCTTCAGAACCCGCTTGATTTCTTGCAGGGCTTTCTCCGGCTGCGGCACGATATGCAGCGCGTTGGACACGATCACCACATTGAAAGACTTGTCCGCATATGGCAGGCGGAACATATCCTGCACGGAGAAGTGCAGCTTGGCAGAGCTGGTATCCCGCTTTGCCTCGGCGATCATCTCTGCAGAGGCGTCCGTCGCCTCGATGTGTGCCGCCGCGTTTACGATGTGTTTTGCAATCAATCCCGTGCCGGTAGCAAGCTCCAGTACCGTCTTGGCTTTCACGACCGGCCGGATCAGCTCATACATCTCGTCATACGCCGCCCGATCCTTTCGCATAAAGCGGTCGTAACGTCCGGCATTTTTGTCCCAGAAATTCTTGTGTTCTCGCATTGCTGTCATTCCTTTTCCCGTCAGATTTGTCTAACGGATATGTATGTGTTAGACGGTTAGTCACGGCTAACTCACATGTCTTTGAAAAGCTGCTCTGAGGCAGCCGCTTATTTACTGAATACTGATTTTAATTTATGTGTGTTGAGAATCGAAATTCGAAATACCGTATATATCGTAACATAAAATATACGGCTTTTCAATAGGCAACCGAAATTAACCCGAATTGTTAAATCCGTTTGGTTGATACCGAGAGAATATGTGCTACAATAATCTTGTTGTAAGACAATGTGCACGGCAACGGATTTTAAGGAGGTATTAAATGGATATAAATCTCGGTGAAAATCTCAAAACCTTGAGAATACGAAGTAGGCGCACGCTTGAAGACGTTGCGGAGATAATAGATGTTTCGAGGCAGTCTGTTTCAAAGTGGGAATCGGGAGTTTCCCATAGTTAAAGATACCACACCAAATATGATGAACCCACGCTTATACACTACCAGCTATAATAAACCGCAAGGACAGCAATTTGATACTGCTGTCCTTTCTTTTATAAAATTGCAGTACACAGAAAAAAGCTGTAAAATGATAAATATATTTGTCCTTGTAACAATTCTCGGACATTTGCCTGTTATACTATTTGCAAAAAGAAAAGGAAGTGAGGATATGAAGCAGATTTTAATTGTCGAGGACGACAGTTTTTTGAATAAGATGTTGGCCTATAACCTGACCGCAGACGGCTACGGCGTGACTTCTGCCCTAAATGCCAGAACCGCAGCCGACGCCATCCGCCAGCGGGAATTTGATCTGGTGCTGCTGGACATCAACCTGCCGGACGGGAATGGGTTTGAGCTGTGCAAGCTGATAAAGCCCCAGTACCCGGACACCATCGTAATTTTCCTGACCGCCAACGATCAGGAGAGTGACCAGATACGGGGCTATGAGGTGGGCGCGGTGGACTACATCACAAAGCCCTTTGTGATCGGGGCCTTGCAGCGGAAAATCAAAGCCATGTTCGCCATGCTGGAACATCACAAACCGGCCAAGGACATTTACGACGACGGGCGGCTGTTTCTGGACTTCTCGGAGCAGACGGCTTCCTTAAACGGCAAGCCCCTGACCCTATCCCTGATGGAATATAAAATGCTGAATCTGTTCCGTAAAAATCCCCGGCAAGTGCTGACCCGTGGGCAGCTTTTGGAAAAGCTGTGGGATATAGACGAAAGGTTTGTAGACGAACACACCCTGACAACCTCCATTAGCCGAATTCGCAGCAAGATCGAATCCGACGGCGGCGCGCCCTACATCAAGACCGTTTACGGCATGGGTTATCAATGGACGGGAGGCGAGGCAAAATGAAGTTTCAAAACCTATCGGTAAAGCGGCTGTTTAGCCGGGTGGCAATAGGACTTGTCCTTTCCATGTCCGGGATCACCATAGCCCTGTTTCTTGTGACAAAACAGACGGCGGTGCTGCTGACTGGCGGGGCGCTGCTACTGTGCGCCCTTGTGGGGATTTTTGTACTGACGCAGGCGTTTGGAAAGCGGCTGTCGCAGTTTACCGCTAACCTGTGCCAGACTTTAGACCACATGATCGCCGGAAATGAAGCACCCCAGCGGCCAGAGGACAGCGAAACCCAGCTTGCCAGAATCGGACACCGGTTGGCAAGGCTTTACCAGATCATGCAGGAGAACCGCCGCCGGGTGGACGAGGAACGGCAGGAGTTGCAGACCCTTGTATCGGATATTTCCCATCAAGTGAAAACGCCGGTAAGCAATCTGAAAATGGCGACGGACACCCTGCTGGAAAAGCCTATGACCGAGGCGGAGCGCACCGACTTTATCCGGGGAATCCGCAGCCAGACGGATAAGCTGGACTTTCTCTTTCAGGCCCTTGTGAAAACCTCCCGTCTGGAAACAGGCGTGATCCAGTTGGACAAGAAACCGGGTCGCCTCTTTGATACCGTGGCGCAGGCCATGAGTGGGATCGTGTATGCAGCGGAGAAAAAGGAAATCGCCGTGTCTGTGGACTGCCCGGAGGATTTGACCGTTTCCCATGACAGCAAGTGGACATCCGAAGCCCTCTTTAACCTGCTGGACAATGCGGTGAAGTACACCCCGGCGGGAGGGAAAATCGCTGTGTCGGTGGTGCTGTGGGAAATGTATGTGGAGATCAAAGTGACCGACACCGGCAAGGGCATTTCCGAAAGCAATCAGGCTGCCATCTTCCGGCGCTTCTATCGTGAGGAAGAAGTACACGAACAGCAGGGCGTGGGCATTGGCCTGTATCTGGCCCGCGAGATCGTAACGCGGCAAGGCGGCTATATCAAAGTGGTTTCGGAGCCGGGCAAGGGTTCAGAATTTTCCATTATGCTGCCGACAAAATAGAACGCGGCGGACGGCCATTTCCGGCTGCCCGCCGATAATTTTTTTGAAATGTCCGAGCGTTGTAACATTTCACCTCGATTTTCAATGAAATTTTTTTGGCCGCTGTAACATTTAGCGGACATTTAGGTTTTACAATACCCTTATCAAATATGGAGGTGATACAACTATGACATGGCCTTTTGAAAATGACACCAGCGCCATTACAAAGAAGCTGGCGCAAAGAAGCTTCAAAGCCAACAAATTACGAAATATTGTTGCTGTAATAGCAATCGTTTTAACATCAATGCTTTTTACTTCTGTAACGACTTTATGTGTTGGAGCGATCCAGTCTATACAGACAACTATTTTGCAAATTAGGGGAACCAGCCCGTCCACTGGTACATCTGTAAATTGGATTGCCATAATAGCAGCCCTGTTTTTTATTATGATTTTTGTAATAACGGGCTATTTGCTCATTCGCAATATTTTTGAGATTTCTGTTGTTCAAGAAATAAAGAAATATGGCTTATTAAGAACAATCGGAACAACGGAGAAGCAAATCAAGCGAATTGTTTATAAGCAAGCATTTTGGCTGTCTATAATTGGTATATCTATTGGGTTGATTTTAGGATATATAGTAGGAATACTTATGCTTCCGTGGATTCTTAATTTTATGAAAGGCGAGTATCACAATCTTTCTGTGAACTTGAGTTTTAATCCTATTATTTTTGTCGTTGCCGGGATATTTAGTGCGATTACTGTTTGGGTGAGCATAAAGAAACCATTCAAAATTGCAGCTACGATTTCGCCCATTGAGGCAACCAGATACTATGAAAAAGACAATTATCATAGTGCCAACAAGAATCGTCTTTCGTTTAAGAATAGAATAACAGAAATGGCATGGAGAAATTTAAGAAGAAATTCAAAGCGTACCATATTTATCGTCTTATCCATGATACTCTGCATTATTCTCCTAAACAGTGCAATCGCAATCGGAAATAGTGTTGATGTTAAAAAATATGTATCTTCTGTTACCTCATTTGATTTTGTTGTGGCAAGCCCAAACACATTTTCTAATGTGCAAGGTTTTCGATTTAAAGATGATTCTGTTAGTAATGAAATCATATCTGATATTGAAAATAATATTCCTGTGCTGAACGGAAGTCGAATTTATAAAAACACTTTGGATGATGTCAGTGTTACTTATGATTATGGTAGTTTGGTCACGGAAGTATTAGACGAATACACAGAAGATAATCACCTTATACGAAGTGGTATGGTTGATGGCAGAACTTATCCAGTAAAACTCGGTGTTGATTATCGACCTCTTTGCAATATTTACGGGGTAGAAAAATCAATACTTCCTAAATTGAATTTCATTGAGGGAGAAACAGATATACAGCAACTAACCTCATATTTGGAAAGTGGAAACTATGTTATAGAAATTTCAGCGATCAACCCAAATGAATCTCCTGAATTTCTTTGTCCGCTCAATCAGGAAGTTACCATTTACAAAGATGGATTGCCTTATAAAACGGTTTCGGTAATTGCGCGTGCAGTGGTTGATTTTTCATTGGTAGAATCTCCGGGTAAGAATGTTGGCTACACTGATGTTGGCGGCGATTGTCCTATTTTCTATATGAGTAATGAGATGTTTGTGGAATTGTATAACAATCCAGCCATAATGAGTTATGTGTTTGATGTGGAAAAAGAACACTTTTTGCCAGCGACCGAGTACATCAATTCTTTGCCTACCGTTGAATACGCATCGTCTGAAACATTGGCACAAACTATGAATGGATTAAAACAAACTATTTTTATCATAGGTGGCCTTATTGGGTTTCTATTAGGAAGTATCGGGCTTGTGAATTTTTCCAACATCATTATAACGGGCATTATAAACCGGCAACGGGAATTTGCTACATTAGAGAGCATCGGAATGACGAAAAAACAAATTAACAAATTGACCGTATTGGAGGGATTGTTTTACGCATTTCTGATTTGTGTAATGGGTTTACCTCTCTCTCTTATTGTTGCAAATACAATTCTTCCTACTTTCTTTAATCAACCTGACTTATGGCTGTTTACAATACAGCCTACGATTTTCCCGTTGATATTAGAGGGAATTGTTATTTGCGTTGTGGCGATTATAGTTCCTCATGTTTCGTTTCGCTATTTTAGAAAAACAAGTATTGTAGCTCGATTAAGGGTAGTTGAATAATAATTTTGAAATGTCCGAGCGTTGTAACATTTCACCCCGATTTTCGATGAAATTTTTTGGCCGCTGTAACATTTCGCGGACATTTGGGTTTTGCAATGACCTTATCAACAAAAGTGAGGAGGCGTTGCAATGGAACTGACCCCGACCATGATTTTGAATCTGGCGCTGCTGATCGTCCCGCCCGTTGCCCTTGTGCTGGCGTTCTGGCAAAGGCTGGCCCAGCACACCCGCTGGACGGTTGCCTTGACTGCCCTCTGTGATGTTCTCCTGTTTTGGGATGAACTGTTCTACTATGAGAGCTTCGGACTGTTCGCTGTGCTGATTCTGGTACAGTTGGCGGCCACCGGCGCAGCAGCGTTCCGCATTTACAACAAACAAAGAAAGGATTGAATTTTATGAGAATTTTACAGACTATCGACCTGAAAAAGTATTACGGTACAGAGCCGAATATCACCCGCGCCCTTGACGGCGTGAACTTCTCTGTAAATGACGGCGAGTTTGTGGCCGTTGTGGGAACCTCCGGCAGCGGCAAGTCCACCCTGCTTCACATGATGGGCGGGCTGGACACTCCCACCAGCGGAACCGTGATTGTCCGGGACAAAGAGCTGTCGAAAATGAACGACGAACAGCTCACCATCTTCCGCCGCCGCAACATCGGCTTTATCTTCCAGAACTATAACCTTGTTCCGATCCTGAATGTGTATGAGAACATCGTCCTGCCGGTGGAGCTGGACGGGGACACGGTGGATCAGAAGTTTTTGGACGAGATCGTTCATCTGCTGGGGCTGGAAGATAAACTGAAAAATATGCCGAACAATCTTTCCGGCGGACAGCAGCAGCGTGTGGCTATCGCCCGCGCCTTGATTACCAAACCGGCTATTGTGCTGGCCGACGAGCCGACCGGCAACCTTGACAGCAAGACCAGCGCCGAGGTGCTGGGGCTTATCAAGCGCACCAGTGCAGAGTTCCGGCAAACTGTTGTGATGATTACGCACAATGACGACATTGCCCGTCTTGCAGATCGGATTGTCCGCATTGAGGACGGCAAAATCGTGGAGTAAGGAGGTGGCAGGCTATGACATGGCCTTTTGAGAATGATACCAGCGGCATAGTAAAGCGCATATCAAATCGCAGTATATCGGCAAATCGAAAAAGAAATATCTTTATTGTTTTGACGATTGCACTTGCCAGCGCATTGCTATCTGCGATTGTCCTCTATGGCTTTGGGGTTATGCAGGAAACGCAGAACCGCAACCAAAAAACAGCGCAGATTATGTATCATGCGATTTCTGAACAACAGGGACAGGAACTATACAAGCAAGAAGAAATTGCGTGGGTTGGGGAATTTTTTAACGCATTTTCTGAACAGGTAAACCATTCAACCGTGAATTTTACTTATGCAAATGCAGATATGCTAAAATCCCAAAGTATGCCCTATTCGGGAGATTTACCAGCTTTGGAGAATGAAATTGTAGTACAGGAATCCTTTTTGGATAGTTTGGGCTATTCAAATGAATTGGGGCAGACAATTCAAATCCCCTTTTCTGACGGCACTACCCATGATTTCAAATTGACGGGAATCTTAGATGTGAAAACCGGCGATATTGGGCGCTATACAGCCATTATATCGAAAGAATTAGTAAGACAGCAGTATGGCGACGAGGGCATGATTGATTATTACATTGGGCTGAAAGGCGCTCAAAATATGAGCGAGGAAGAAGCCACCAACTATGCAAACACTCTGGCGCAGCAATTAAAAATTTCCGATGATAATGTGATTGTCCGTTCCACATATTTTAACTTAAAGGACGAAAATCACGGAGCGATATGCTGTTCTATTTCTTGATTGGTTTTGTAACTTTCATTGGTTCCGGCATTGTGATCTATTCGATTTTTTATATTTCAGTAGCAAGCAGTATCCGTAACTATGGACAGCTTCGCACAATCGGAACTACAAAACGGCAGATCAAAAAGATGGTTTACCGCGAGGGGAAATTACTTGCTGCCATTGCTATCCCGATTGGTCTGGTTATTGGAAATGTGATTGGGTACTTTCTGGTTCCTGCCGGTTGGTACTGGCTGACTACTTTATGTGTGACGGCCGGGGTTGGCCTTTTTGCATTTATTATTGTGATGATTGCCATTCATACTCCTGTAAAAAGAGCTGCGGCAGTATCTCCGCTGGAAGCATTGCGATATTCCGATTATCAGGGGAAAATAAAAGAAAGTTCCGTGCTGCACCGTAAAATAACGCCTGCTTCACTTGCTAAAATGAATCTGTCCAGACAAAAGGCAAAGTCCACTTTAACAATACTTTCTCTTTCACTCGGCGGAGTATTGGTTGTATTGATTTCGACAATGTTAGTTTCCTATGATGGCGTTGCAGAGGCAAGAGGCAGGGCGTTCCCTGTCGGTGAATTTAACATTCAGCTCAACGCAAATCAATCGTGGGACACTGCTGGTATTTCTTTGTCTGGATTGCAGCAAAAGAATTTTCTAAATGCCGATTTTGTAAATGCAGTAGAATCTATTGATGGCGTTACAGGAATCAAGCACTGGTATTACACGGACGCAGAATATCGTGTAAATGGTAATTCTGGAAAATGGATTCAGGCTTTTGCCGAGATGAACAGCAGAATTTGGAGAAAGAGCGAATTGCGGGAACGACTGATTATGATGAACTGGTGGCAGGAAATGGAATTGTCTTGCTTCAAGAGCGTGCCGATCTCTATGATATTGAGGCTGCGTTGGGTGATACCGTCGAAGTGGACTATAAACCGAATCCGGCCAAATTTGCACAAAGACCTATACCG